>Ga0181391_1000192_pt1 | contig 18297 bp, 21 predicted proteins | sample 14SPOviralmetaG_FD_130080 | JGI IMG/M metagenome (GOLD analysis project Ga0181391, IMG submission 130080) | Marine viral communities from the oligotrophic San Pedro Time Series (SPOT) site, San Pedro Channel, CA, USA - 14 SPOT_SRF_2010-08-11 | ecosystem: Environmental > Aquatic > Marine > Strait...
TAGTTGTTACTGCTGCTAACATACCCCTAGTTTTTCTAGGTGTAGTTATGTTGGCACCTGCGTTATAAGCTCCTTGAATAAAGGAATGCTCAATATCTCTTGCTGCAGTTTTCATAGCCATATCTAATTGGAAAGCCAATTCATCTTGAACTGGTTGATTACCAATGATGGATTCACCTGCAAGGTTTCCAACTGCTGCTTGTTTGGTGTATGATACTTCAACACCATACTGCATTATTTGTGCGACATTGCTTACTTCGCTTCTTGTTCTACCTTTCATGGTAGGGTCAGCACCCTCAACAACTGCTGTTTGAGCAGCTCCTGCGAGGTCTGTTGTCTGCCAAGTAAATTGTTTTGATGTAACTGATTTACCACCAGTCATACCACCAATTGCACTTAATAATGGAGTATCTGTAGGGGAAACATTGAATAGTTCTCCTACATAGTTAGGGAGGTTAAAGGATTGTCCTTGACCTGTTATTGCACCCATAGTTAATTCTCCTTTTTATTTGTTAATTAATAAAGAGTAATTTTTATAATTTTCTCTCCATTAAGGTTTTTAATTTTTCTGCTTTGAGAGCTGAACTTGTTTGCCAATCACCATCAGACTGTGCCTGATTTATTTGGTCATCTATGCCTACTGGTTCAACTGGTACTGATGCTTCAATCACAGTATCTAAACTATCTTGGCTTGTTACTACTCTTGACCTTTTAGCTTCTTGCTCAGTAACTTCATCAGGACTTGCACCCCAACCATAGTTCTCTGAAGCAAACTGCTTAATAGAATCAGAATCTAACTCACCTTTATACAAGTCTTTTAATGCTTTACCTGGTCCAGAGCTAGGGTCAAAACCTGCATCTTTAATGGCATTACCCATCTGTACAGACTTATATTCTTTCTCTACACCTTCAAGTTCTTTAATGCGTTCACGCATTGCCTTGATAGCATTGTTATCATCTTGTGTGTTTTCCACTGTATTATCCATATCGTTTTCCATTTTTTCTCCTCTCCCAGATTTCTACTAACTACATTATCCTGGGGTAAATAATGCGATAGGCGACAAATTATAATTAAAGTACAAATGAGAATTGTCAGCCACTTCTAGCTGTACCGATACTAAGCGATTTAAATACGCAGCTTACACGCTTGAAATAAGCTGGAGGTGCAGAGTCAATTTATAAACGCAGACTACCACTATGCGATACTCTTATCTTAACATAATATTTATCTAGATGTAAACTTTAGATTTATATTTCTGTAAGTCCTGTGACTCTACGACCAGTTCTAGCAGCACCTGTTGTAGGAGCAAACTCTGATGCTTGTTGTTCTCTTAATTTAGTTATTCTTTGTATATCTTCTTGTTCTCCAAATACAGCAGCTTCAGTAAACTCTTGTAACCCTAATCTTTCTTCTTCAGATACACCTCTTTGAGCTTCTAGCTCTTGAAGTTCTTCTATTTGTTGTTCTGCAACTCTAAATGTTTCCCTAGCTTGTTGTTGTGTTACACCAAATCTTTGTAATCTTTCTATCTGTGTTTGTGAGATTGCTAATCCTCTAGCTTCTGCTTCACCACCTATTTGTGCTTGTGTAATTTGTCCAGATAATATAGCATCTCCTACAGTAGGGTCAACCGCTGCTGCAAATATAGACTCTTCTGATAAATCAATACCAAAATTTGTAGCATAATATTCTTTCACTTCTGGAATATTTTGTTCAATACCACTGTAAACTGTATTTAATCTTGACTGGAACTCTGTAGGGCTTACATCACCTTCTACGAGTTGTCCAAAGTTATCGGCAAATACATCAGGATTGATACCAAACCTTCTTAAATCATCTTTATATGACTCTAGAACAGCACCATACTCTGCTTCACTTAACCTAACTGAACCATCAGGTCTAACATTTCCAGGAAAGTAATCAATGTATTGTGGGTCTTGCCTTATAGCTCCAACTGCTAAATCAACATTTTTATCAAACTCTACATATTTTTGTTGAAATAAATTTAATAGTCCTTCAGGAAGAAAAGGATACAATGCTCTAGCTTCTGTTAAAAAATCTGCCATTAGTTAATCCTAACTCCTTGACCAAATACTTTCAATGACTCAAGAGCTTCGTTAACTACTTTATCTACACCTTGTGTTAAACCTTGCTCTGTAAGATATTGACCAGCTTTAACTGAATCATTTAGTTTTAATACTTCTTGAAATGTAGAACTTGATGTGTCTACTTGCTGTCCCCATTGATTAGTTGTAAAGTTTTCCCAAGGAGCAGCAAACTCTTCATAAGTTACATCTTCTCCATATTGTGGAAATAAACTTTTCTTTTGTCCCATAAGTTTTTCTATTAACTTAAATTCATAGTTAGGGTCATTACGAAGTTTGTTTGCTTCTATTGCTCTTAGGTTATTATTAATGTCCCCAAACACTGGACCTAAGTATCTCTTATATAACTGGTCTACTCTGTCTTGTCCAGATACTGTTGACTCAACAGCTATCTCTCCACCAGTTATAAAATCTTGTAATCCTGTATCTATAGTTCCTGGTTTAGATGGGTCAGCTATAAATCCAATTTGGTCTTGTGAATATGTTTGTGACCATTCACCAGTTGTTAGTTTGTTAGATACCCAATTAATTAAATTGTCGGGTGGATTAGATACTCCAGCTTGTATCATGGCATTTCTAATAATAATTTTGTCATCTTGTAATTTACTTGCAGCATCAGCTGGTAATTCATCTGAAGGTTTACCTTGTGATAACAGTAACCAATCTCTTTCATCTTGTGTACTTGTTCTCCACCAGTTAGTTGTTTTCCATTCAGCTTCTGTAACTGTTCTACCTTCTAATACTGATTCAGCTAATAAAAATACCATCTCTTCATCTTCAAGCCATGGTCTTAAATCAGCTTCTTTATCTAAGTAATCTACAAAACCTTCCCAAGGAGTTTGTCCCTGAGCAAGAAATCTAGGGTCGTACAGTTCTGCTATATTTCCAAAAGGAACAGTTAGAGAAATATCCGAATCAGATACTTGTCTAAATGTTTGTTGTGAAAAATCTAATGGATATAAACCTTTTATGTCATCTTCTGTAGCTTCGTAACTTAATGACAGGTTTGTACCTGGTATTGGGTAAAGAACATAGTAGTTACTACCAGCTTGTACAATTTCTCCACCATCTGGAATGCCCTCTGCAAATTTATTTGCTGCTGTTTGTGAAGCTGATACTGGATTTACAACGACAGTTCCATCAGCATCAGTATCTACTACAGCATCACCTGAACCATCAGGTCCATCTAAATTTAGATTAGCTAAATCTTCATCAGGTTGTATTACAACATCACCTTGTGATTCTTTTTCTGTATATTCTTGTTGAGCTTGTTCTAGTACAGGTTGTGGAATAACTCCTGCATTACCTATAACTTCCCAATAGCTACCATTTAGAGAACCACCTGGTCTTTGTGCAGTGTAAAAATCTAATTCTAATTGTGAATTTACAAATACTTTATTCCCATCAGCATCACGAAGTATCGGTCTATTAAATGCAGGGTCTGCTTGAAATACATAATCAGCCATTATTCAGCCCTAACCATTGATTCAAACAACTTTACAAAATTGTTATTTATCTTTTGTTTACGAGGACTCATAGGTTGCATATCTCTTGTTATGTTTGTCTTAATTTGGTTACCTTCAAAAGAACCAGCTTGTTGTGGTACTTGTGATTCAAAATCATTTTTACCTTCTTGTGTGACATTAACATTAATAGGTTTAGATTGTCCTACCATATCTTTTTTATCATCTAACATATCATCATCTCCTGGTACTAATAGAGTCATAGCTAATTCCATACCTTTAGTAGCTATTTCCCAATCACTTAATTCTCTGTTATCGGGTTTCTTTCCTTCATTATATGCTTCCCATGCTTCCCATCCAGTAACAGAATCTTTATTTGCCTGTCTTTCTTTATAAATTTCGTAAGCTGTTTCGGCATTATTATTAGGGTCCTTTAACCATTCTACAACTTCTTCTCTGGTTTTCAGGTTTTTTTCGTTTATAAACCATTTGCGAATATTATTTTGTTTAGGGTTCAAATCCCAATGTGGTTTTAAATCTACTTGAAATAACCCTATTGCAGGGTCATCTGCATTATCTTGTAATTTAGTTGGTATGCCTTTAGATTCAAGTAATACTATTCTTACAGCTTCAGGTATTAATTCATCAGTAAACCCACCACCTTTAATAATATTTACTAGTTCTTCTACAGATAAACCATCTTCTTTATTATAAGGATTATCAGCCACCGATACTCCTGAGACCAGCAACGCTAGACTTAATAACATTGGCAACATTTCTTGTTTGTTCCCTTCTTTGATTCAAATCCATTTCTGGTTTAAATTGTTTTTTTATATAATCATTAAAACGAGTTTCAGCATTTCTAATAGTAGAACCACTGATTACATTTTTTTCTATTTCACCTTCAAAAACTCCTGTAGGTCTACCTTCAAACATTATTTCTGCTTTTTTATATGCAGGTTCTGTCAATTGTTTGACAGTATCATCAAGTTCTTCTTTTTTAAATCCAGCTAAAACGCCTAAAAGTAGTTCATATTCGTTAGTAGTTAAGTCTCTTCCTATTTGTCTTTGTGCTGATGCGACAACAGTATTTCCTAATTCGTTATAATCCAATTCAGGTTCTGTTGGGAAATCAGAAATATCGTACTGTGGATTTGTTAAGACATCAACAATCATACTATTCCATGTTTGTCCTGCATTGTTAGAGTCTCTTAATAATCTATCTACTGCATCTAAAGTAGACTCTCCTACAATACCTTTTGAATAACTTCCTTGTTTTAAATATCCAGCATCTTGTAGTTCTTGTTGAAATGTTTTTAATCTTTTTTCTGTTTTAATATTGTCAATTATGTTTCTTGAATCACCAGCTACATAAGGGACAAAATCTGTATTAGCTAATAGCCATTTGTAAGTATTAACTACTTGACCATTTACCATCATTTCTTTAGGAAGACCCAATGGAGTTAACAAATTTTCTTCTTTTTCTTTTTTTCCTAAAGCTAGATTAAAAAGTGTTGTTGGGCTTACACCTTGAGCTTGTAACGCTAATATTTTTTCTTCTTGGTTCTCACCTTCTATCGCATAAGTTTGAAAGAGACTATTTAAAAATTCTTGATACTCTTCACTTGCTATTTCTATATCATTCTCTGTAACCATTATTCTCCAAATTCGTAGTTCTTATTATATTGTATCTCAAAACTAAGCACTTCATCATAAACTATATAGAATTCTGGATTTTCAGATACTAGTATATTTGCTAGTTGTCTTAATTCTTCTCTTTTTTGTTGTGCTACATCAGACCTACCTGTGCGTAATTGTTTTTCTAGTTTTAATTTATTTTCTGGATATGTAAGAGTTTCAGATTCTGTAGAAAGTGCAAACAAAGCTACATCTCTATTTATAAAATATTTTTGTAAAGAATTATGTACAGGATAACTACTTAAAGAAGTATCTTTTGCCATATCTTCTAATTCATTCATCTTAGTAGCCCACCTTGATGCCAAAGTTTTTTCTTCTTTAACTTCTCTATTTAACAATTTTTGGTAATTAATCTCTGTTTCGCCTGTGCCTAAAGGAAAACTTTCTTCACAAAATATAGCTACTTTGTTTTTAGCATTTCTTGCTTCTACAGAATTATCGTTTCTATAAAGTTTTGTTGCTTGTTCATAACAAACATCATACAAAAACTCTTGTGATTCTATAAGAAATAAAGCTGGGTCAATAGCTACAATATCATCTTTTTTAAGTTGTTCAAAAAACAATGTATTTTCTAGGTCACCTTTTTCGTGTATGTCATCCATAAGATATAGATATGTTTCTTGATATTTATTTACAACATCTGGATTGGCATCTTTAAATGACAATTCTTGTTTTGTTCTTGGTAATTTACCAGCAGAAGATTTATATTTACCTTCTTTTAATATTGCAGCACTTGTTAAATTTTCTATATCAGCAAGGCTTTTTATTCCTGTCATTCTACTAAATGTAAGCCAAGCAAAAAACTCTCCATCAGTAACACCATATTCATCTACCATATCTTTTTGTAGTTCTGAATAAAACAAAGATAAAATACCTAAACTAACATACTTTTTGGCATCTTCTGTTTTAACTTTACCTAAATCCATACCATCTAAAACATTTTCAACTAATGGTTTAAATTGTTCTTGTACATCTTTTCCTTCTATATCAAATTCAGTTTCAAATAATAATCTAGTAGGTGATGGACTTATTCCTTTTAATATTCCTTCTATAAACAATCTAGACATAGTCATATCAATAACTTGTTGGTCAAAATTTGCAAATTCCTCTTCTGTTTGTAAAGATTTTGTTTCATTTAAAGCCACTATTTTTGCTGAATCTAAGGCTCTACCTGCTATGGAATCTTCCTGTAGCATAGATTTTAACTCTCCAGTTAAAGCAATTTGTGTCCCAGAAAGTATACTTTTTAAATAACCAGGTACAAATATATTTCCTAACAAAGTTGGTATTCCATCTGGACCTAGTTCTTCAATATCTTCTATAGGTGTTCCATAAGGAACAATTAATTTATAAGTATCTCTACCGAACATTTTTTTAAATGTTCCACTAAAAGCACCTATTGCTACTCCCATTACAGGTCCAATACCTGGTAATAAAGTAGCTCCAATTAAATTAAATCCACTTAAAGGAACTGTTATGTAAGCATTTAGTTTATCAGCTCCACCACCTAGCCATCTATTTGCAACCCAATTAGGCATAGGAACTGCAACATAATCATCTTGTGTCAAAGGGTCTTTATATACAATTCCATCTCTTCTACCAGTTTGAATTGCATGAGATGTTTTTGTTATTGCATCTGGTTTTTGTCTAGCACCTTTTAGTAAAGAAAATCCAACTTCCTTAAAGGCTTCTAAGAAAGGAAAAACGAATCTTAAAGAATCAGCGACTTGTCCTTTTTGACTAAGATTATAAAAAATTCTTGTACTTTCATTAAAAGCAGATATTTGTGCTCTTGCATCTATAGCTTCTATACTAATTTTTTCTAAGTTGTTTTTAGCAACTAACGAAGAAAGTTCCTTGGTGCTTTTTTTAAGTTCTGGATGTAATTCAAGTAATTCTTTTTTAATTGCTTTAGGTAATTTGTCCATTCTCTTAACAATAATTCCTAACGCTTTCTCATCAGCAATTAAAAAATCAGCAGCTATACTTCTAAAATACAATTGTTTATAATAAGGTATTCTAATTGCATTAGCTTCTACTGAACCAGCCCAATACCATAAAGCATCTTGCCAAGTATTAAAACCAGATTGACCCATTTCTTCTAAAAAATCTTCGTAGCTTTTCGCTTCTGAAAGTTTTCTAGGAGTAGGAACATCTATAGGTCTTTTTTCACCAGAAGTTTCAATCATTTCTTTTATTCCCTTTTTTACTACTGCAAGGTTTTCGGTTAGTCTTCTGTCGTAACTTCTCATATTGATATTTTTATATACGCCTGTTGAAAAACTTTCTAAAAGTTCTTTATTTCCACCAGATAGACTAATAATGTGACTTTGATAAGCTGTAAGTTCTTGTAAAACTTCATCAACATTTGTAGGTACTACATCAGCATCTAAAGAAATTATGTAATCTTGCCATTGTTTTTGTTTGTCACCATTCCAAAATCTTTCTGCAAGTTCTCTCATAGATTTATTGTTAACCATGTATTCAGCTAAATCTTTAGTAATATCATCTTGCCACATACCTGAATATTGAATTCTTAATGATTCAACTATTCTATTCATATTGTCAGCACTATTTTCACCTAAAAATAACGCTTCATCCGTGTATGTAACTTTGTCAAAATTTTCTGTAAAAACATTTTTTTGTGCTTGTGGTCCACTTATTTTAGTTTTTGAGTTACCAACAGCTTTTTCTAAATATTCTTGTAACTGTCTGTTTGACCATTTACTTGTTTTGAATGCTTTACCTGTAATATCCTCAGGTACAGATAATAAATATTCTGAGTAAGTACCAAGGCTATTTAAAGGAGTATCAAATCCATACAAATAAGCTCTTAAAGTTCCTTCACCAACTAATTTAAAAGGATAAGCTGCTCTAGTAGGTAACATAGCTGTTGACCAAGCCATTTGATAATCCCAAGTTTTGTCAATAGTTTGTTCAAATTTTTTAGGCATTCTCAAATCTAAGTCACTTATAAAATTGTCCATTGATTTTGACATTTGTCCTAATGGAGTTCCTACTCCAAAAGTTTCTTCTGTGTATCTTCCTATTTTTTTTATAGGTCTTGAAAGAGTTTGGTCTATTGTATTTACAATTCTTTTTACTTCTCGGTAATCAGTAAATTGAAATGTTCTTTGACCTGTTTGATAAGGTAAAGGTATGTCAAAAATTTGTTCTTTACCTCCTGCTGTACCTGTTCTTTTAATTGCTCTAGTTGCAGGACCTTCTCCTACAGTATAAGCAATGTTTTGTCCTCTAAAACTTGCTATTTTTTTATCAGCCCATAAATTATAAGATTGTGAAGTTTTATTATTTTTAGAATATTGTTTAATTAAACTGCCATAAAAATCTTTGAGCAAAATTTTTTGTGCTTTACCATACTCATTTTTTTGTAATGCTCTAGTTAAATCTACTGCAGTATCATTAAGTACTTTAGTTTCAACTTTTGCTAAGGTTCCATAATTAATTAGTGCTTCTAATGTTTCAGTAGCATTTTCTAAATTAACATCTAACTGTGGCAAAAATGAACCAATAACACTTTGTGGGTCTTCTGCTTGTTTTTTTCTCAGAGCTTTGTATGTTTTATTATTTAACCAATCTGGAATAATTTTAGTACCATTAAAACTTGGTCCATTCCAATTAGTACCAGTTAAAACTGCTTCTTCTGATGCTTTATAAACATCATCTGCAACATTTGAATCAAAAAGTTTTAAAGCAAATATAGGGTCTTTATTGGCTTGTACTAATTTTATAAATTTGTCTGGACCATCATATTGAATTATTAAATCAATAACTTCTTTGCTAGTGTCCTCTCTCATTATTTGACTAGCAAGTTCAGTAGCGTTTTCTAAATTACCAGTTTTTTGTGCTTTTTTAATTTTGTCTAAAGTTTTGTTAGCTGTTTGTAATGCTTTATTTGTTTTTCCTAAAAGATTAGCAGGGTCAGTAACCATTAAGATTGCAGCATCTAATATTCCTGAAACCCAAAAATCTATTCTTTCATTTTGTATTCCTAAAACAGCATCAGAAACATACCTTCCTTGTGTAATGTTTCTGTCGTTGTAAAGATTAGCTTCTTTTAATTTAATAGATTGCTCTCTTGCTATGCCTGCATCTAGAAATCCTGTACCAGTTAATCTGTCATAGGCTTCTGAAACACCTTTTACGCCAAGTCTTTTGTATATATCTGGTATATTTCTAAAAGAACCAAGAAATTGATTAGTATCTAAGTTCTCTTCATTAGATATAATATTTAAAACTTGTTCAAGTGAAGAGCCCCCAGCTTCTTGTCTCATTTTCATAATCATTGACTCATTAAATGTATCAGGTACCCCAAAATCGTTTCTTGCTATTATTTTTCCTATAGCATTTGTTACTGCTCTTCTATCTGCTTGTACTAAAGGTGTAAAACCTAAAGCGTTATATACTTTTCCAATCCTTACAGATTCTTTTTCAGTTAACCCTTGATTTCGTAATTCTTGTTCTAATTCTCCAGTCATCATAATATTTGTTCTCAAAGTCCTAGCAATAGTTTCTTCTGCTAAAGTTTCCCAAGATTGCAAAGAAAATCTTAGAAGTCTTTTTACTCCTCCCATAAATTCATCTGTACCAGATTTAATTCCTTGACCAACTAAACCGAATGCTTTTCCAATCATAGCTGTACCAGCCATTTGGTAGACTTCATTAGGAGTTGTAGCAAAGTCTTTATTGTTTTGTGCATTAATTTTTTCTTGTTCAATAACAGTTTTTTTTATATTTTCAGCACTAGCATCTGCAACAACTAAAGAACTTATTACACCACTAGCTAATGTAGGATACCCAGTTTTTATAGAAGTTGTTTTTTGAGCTAATGATTCATTAATGTAAGTATCTTGATAATTTTTTATTTTTGCTTTTTGTAATTGTTTTAATTCTTCATTTTTTTGATATTTATCGCCAAAACTATATTGATAAACCATTGTTATATTTCAAACTGTACACGATTGTCATCTACTAAAGATATTGTATCTGAAGTAGGAAATTTTTCTGCTAAAGCAATTAAGAATAAATCTCCAGCTTCTGCTGGTGTTAAAGTAGCTCCAATTCTTCCTGGTCCTACTGGAGCACCATCTGTTATAGGTTGGTCTGGTACTTGTGTTTGTGCAAATACATCAACAGGTTGAAATTGTCTTTTAGGTGCAGCTTGTGCTTGTGGTGTACCTTCTTTAGGAAGTGGAGCAGCTTGTTGTTGTTCAGTTAATGCTTGTTGTTCACCATAATCTACACCAGGTATTCTACGCACAGCTTGTGTATTGTCTTGTGTGTTTCTAGCTGGTGGTGGTACATTTAACTTTCTTTTATCAACACCTTTGTTTGAGTTACTCCTGGTCGCCATCATCATCCTCATCATCAAAAAACATAAATGTAGAACTTATAATCATATAGCCAAAAGGAAATACCATTGGTGGCATTTGGTCTGTATATGTTTTACCTTGTATTCTTTCTTCTAAGATAATATCATCACCTAGTTCATCAACATCAATTAAACAAAAATCTACTATATCTTCAAATTTATTATTAATAGACATTATCCTCCTAATCCACCAAGTAGTTCAGCTATGCCAGGTGGAGGACCTTGTGGTGGCAAGGCACCTCCTCCAAGCAATTCTTGTTCAGGTTGTGGTATCTCTGGCTCTTCTGCTGTAAAGAACTTATCTAGAATATTTTGCATATCATCTGGATTCTTTCTTATCTGCACAACAGCCATAGTTGCTTTAGGGTCACCTTGTTGAGCTTGTGCTAACAAAGTGTCAAACAGTATGTTATCTGCTTTTTCTTTTGTAATTCTATCGTTAACTCTAACAAGGTTATCTAAACCATCAAGGTTTTCTTGTAGAGTTTGTTTATCAATAATACCAGCTTGTAGTAACTGTAATCCTGTAACTATCTTCTGTGGTTCATCATATCCAGCCATAGCTCCATACACTCTTCGTGTTTTGTAAGAAGTAATATCTTTACCTGGGTCGTATGTTTCTGAATAAAAAGTATTATCCATATAACCAGATAGTGATTTAGAATTACCACCATACATTTTTGCATCCCACTCTAATCGTTTAGTGTCAATCATTTCTATAGCATCAGACATTACTGTGTGATACTCTCTAATCATAAGTGACATAGATGCACCCAACTCTTCAAGTCCTCTACCAGTAGCAAATGCTAGTGGTGACTGCGAATCATCAGTTGTAGGATACGAACCACCAACACGAAGTTGTCGTTCTATTCTATCTATCTGTTGGAAAATCTGATAAGGAACATTAGATGATGGTTTAGAAACTTGTGTTCCTGGAGCTAGATAGTTTACTGCAAATCTACCTTTTCTATATTGTCCAGATTCTATCTCTCCAGAAATGTTAGTTTCTGTAAACACTGCATCTTCCATTGCTATTATTGACATCACATTAATTTTTGCCATAGAAGCCATAAGCCCTATGATTTGGTCATACTGTCCTTGCAATCTATCAAAGCTAAATTTCTTAGCTATAACAAATGCAGGTCCACTATCAAGTGGATTTGGTATGAAGTCAAGAATAGTTGCAGAAGTCATGTGGAAAATATATGTACCTTCTAAGTTATAATACTCTGCAATTAAATCACCTTCGTTGTTACTGTTAGCCCAAGAACCATTGTATGAGTCAGTATATGCAGAAGCATACGCACTACCTACACCTTTAAAGTCTGTGTTGTACGCATCTTTAGACATAATTTTATTTGCAAATTGTGGATAAGTCCTTGCAAGAGCTTCTTTAGGAACTCTACGAACAATAGCCATATCTTTAGGTTGTTGGTCTGCACCAAAATATCCAGGGTAACAGTTGTATGGGTCACGAAGTTCTGCACAAGGGTATGGTGTACCATTAGCATCTTTCTTTTCTCTGATTACCCATACAGAGAAACCATAACCTGGTAGCCATCTACCAACTTGTGGCATTTGTAAATCTAGTTTTTGTACCTCATCATACGCATTAACAATCCTTCCAATCTTTTCAGCTTTCTGTCTTGCTCTATCGCTATCTTTACCATTAGGTACATCTACTTTTAAGTTAGGAATACGACCAATCTTTTGTGATAAATGCTCTAGTCCTGACATCATAAGGTTTGGTACAGGTACTTGCCAGTCTTGGAATCCTTTTAGGTTATCACCTAGTAAAGCCTGAATACCATCAGGTCCACCATTCATAATTGCACGAATACGACCTCTAGTGCTGTAAGCAGCTTGGTTATCAAAATGCAAATTAGTTATTGCATGTGTCAATTGTTCAGGTGTCATTCTATCCCCAAGGGCTTTCGTTCATATCGCTTATGTCCCATTCTCCAAAACTAGGTTCGTAATCTAATCCTACCTCAGCTAGTCGTTCTTTTCCAAGCCTTCTTATAACTTTCATTGGAAACCAACTAGCCATTACTACATCAGATTTATAACTTCTAGCTTTACTAGCTCTACTAGCAGCACTAGAAAAATAAATTAACTGTCTACGATATATATTACTCTTTGTTTCGCTTTCTGTGTCACCATAAGGTAAGTTTATTAGTTTTTGTTCAAACAACTGTTGCATACTTCCTACACCATAAATAGGGTCGTATTTGTTTTTCTGTGTCTGATGTCCTTCTAGGTGTATACCATTTCTACCACAGTAATCTTTTAACTCTGTATCTTGTCTAATAGCTTTCTGAAAACCATTCTCTTCAATAACCCAATGAGATAGTCCATACTTATCGTGCCATTTCTTTATAGACTTACGAGCTTGTATAACACCTCCACCTTGTTCATTTTCTATATCTACTAAAAACATTTCTCCTGTATCTGGATTAGCAGCCCACAATACACAAGCCTGAAATCCTGTAGATGCTGGGTCAAGTCCTGCAATTAAATGTGTTCCTGCAGGTACCTGCCCAATAACTCTGTTTATATCTCTACATTGGTCTATATCTTCTGAGTTAAACATAGTAATACCTTCTACAAATGCTTTGTTAAGATATACCATTTCAAATATTGCTCTACCACCAGTTGTATCAGCGTTTGCTTTCTGACCCATTAACCATTTGTAAGTTCTTTTACTTGCCCATAGCATACAGTCTTGATGTACTTCTAATTCTGTTTCAGGTAACACACACTCTAAACTATGTGCCTCTTCTACCTTTGTATCAAACTGTGGGTTCTCTAACAAAAAGTTATATAAATCTTCTGGATGTTGTCTAGAGCCAATAACAACTACAGCAGTATGTTCCTCTTTCCTGGAAGATAATGTTGTAGTCCACCATTGCCTGGTCTGCTCTCTAGCACTAGGTTGTATTGTTGTACCATGGTCCTCAATGTCATCAGCAATAATTAAATCACAGTCACGAGAAAGTATTTTTCCACCTTTACCAACAGCAACCATTGTCGGACTCTTAATACCTGTAATGGTTCGTGTACCTACAGTAAACTGTCCAGAACTCCAAGACTTACCACTTCGTACTTTAGGTTGAAACTTTACACCAGGTCCACATATCTCTTCTACTAACAGTTCATTATTTTCTAACTGGTCAAGTACAGAACCTACAGCGTTCTTAGCTATGTCCTCATTACCACCAACCCACATAATTCTGATGTTAGGATTTTTACATATCTGCCATACAGCAAAGTGTGTCAGTAAGTCTGTCTTGCCATGTCGTGGTGGGCTAAGTATCATTTGTTGTCCACCATTTTTAATAGCATCCATAATAGAGTTTATCCAACCCTCGTGGAAGTCTGCTGTTTCGTATAGGTCACCTGTTTCTGTTTTAAAATACCTATCTCTAAAATCTTTAAAATCCTCTAAGGACTTAATTGTTTCTTGTGATAACTCCCAATCTTCTCTTGCTGCAACTACTTCTTTATCTTGTAGATAAGCTGTATACATTTTAGTTACAACACTTCTACCTATCTCTAGCTTGTCAGCTACTTGTTGATGTGTAAATTTTTTATTTTCTAAAGCAACTGCATACTCTTTAACAAACTGTTCATAGTGTTGCCCTCTAGCTGCAGCTGTTTCTTTTGGTCTAACAGGAGGTTTATCTTTTTTATTCTTTAAATAGAAAAACCTATTCTTACATTTCTGTGAACAATATACAGAGTTGTTTCTACTTTGTTTTCTACACTGCTCCCCAATAACATCATTAAGTTTACATATTGGTCTAGGCATTATTTATTTTTTATTTTTAGGAAGTTTCTTTATTTTTCCATTTTCTGTTCTAGCAAACCTATGTGTCTTTGTTTCTCTACTAGGGATAAGGGTGCCACTATATCTTTTGCCACCATACATCCAACTTACTTTAGCCATTCTCTCTCCTTACCAAGCTCTACACGACCAATATCGTGCAGAGGTTTTATCCTTAGCTGTGCTGCATTTGTGTCTAGCACGAAACGAAGCTCTAGCTTTAGGATTGTTTTTCCTTATCTTCATATTAGGGTCACCAAACATAACTTTCTTGACTTTCCCATTTTTCATTACAAAGACTTTAGACTTCTTACGACCATAGCCAGGCTCACCCTTTCGTATAGGGCTAGGTGAATTTAACTTCACTTTCATTCCTCGCCATTCAGCCATTATTTTCTTTTCTTAACTTTATTTTTTTTCATCCCTTTTTTAGGGCTGTAACCTTTTTTCGGCATTGTATCTCCTATACTATATATTGTATGAGTGATTACATAACAGGAAATAAATATCCTAATAGCAAACCCTCTACTTCATATAGTAGTGGAAGAGTCTGTGTTAACAAAGGATGTACAACAGTTATTTCCAAATACAATAAATTTAAACACTGTAATAATCATAAACCAAGAAGTTATCCAAGAATAAAAGGCAGACAGGCTCCTACTGACTTACAAGAACCACTGGGGTAAAAAAAATTTTTTATTCAAAAAAACTAGATAAATCGTTTTCACTACAGTTAGGGCATAAACCATTTTGTAACTTATCTTCCCAAAAAGGATTGAGGCACTGGTCACAATCTTGTACAGGTACATATTCACTCATAGTAGTACTGTAGCATACCCTAGACTAGCTAGGGCAACAAGGGAGGAATACATTGAATAATGTATACTTACAGTATATCATCTAATTCTTGCATAAGTAAAAATAAGTATTATAGTTAAATTATAAACAAGGATTTCAAAAGTTGTTACAGGTGAAGTTGGCATCAGGAGTCAGAAAGCTGAGAATCGGTAATACGATACACTAGGAAGGCAAACTCAGTACCCGAGGACAACAAGAAGTAATCTTTCAGGCTTACCCACTATAGGAGCCTGTTATACCCAAAATCCCCCTACACCTACTACACTAAAACTATGAAATGTAAAGAGTGTAAGAAAACACTCAAACAAGCAACAAGTAACTCTTATTACTGTATTTCCTCTTCAACTATGTGTTCACAATCAACAAAGATTGTGTACATCTCTGATGATGAATAAACATTTTTTTCATACAGTTTGTTCTACTTAAATATAGGGTTCCTACAATATATATAGTAAGGTGTCATATTGATATATGCATTTGTTTTACTTGCTCTTTTGGTAGTTTTTACCAATACTAAGTTAATCTAAATACATTACTAGAACATCTGTTCTACTGTGTACATAAAATGAATGGTTCTGTAAAAGGGGTAGGCTTAATTGATAATAACCACCCCCTATACCTTTTAACATCTCTCCCCCAAATCTAAACCAATACTCTAGATAAAATATTACTATATAACTTGACAACATATATAGACATGTGAGAGAATGGTATCAGTAACAAAATAAAGGGAGACTATGAACGATTATAAATACAAAGGTGAAAAGGTATCTGTAAATTATAGAGACCAATTCAACATCTTAGAATATAAAGGCAACAACAGGGATATGTTAGAGCTAAGAGAACAAATTATGATTAGTTGGGCTAATCATTTACACAAAAGAACAAAGGGAGATTAAATGAAAACAGAAGATAAACTTCTTATGGCTATAGCAAAGTATAACAAATGCATAACCACTCAGAGGGAATTCAGACAAGAAATATTTAAGATATTAGGGGAGGAAGAATAAAACAATGAGTACAACAAAAGACCAATTAATAAAAGAAGTAATGAGATATGTTTATGATATTGAATTGAAACATTTTAACGAAGATTACAACGAAACGAATATTTATTGGGACACAGTACAGGAAATTGAATTAGGTATAAAAGACAATTGGGATGATTGCAAAAATCATATTTTTGTTACTATATTTAATTTAGGAGAACTGTTAAGAAAGGGAGAATAATAATGAAAGCGAAAGTAAAAACTAATCAAGATATTAAATGCGTAGACCAAAAGGAACACGCACAAGAAAATGAGTATAATGGTTGGACTAATTATGAAACATGGAATGTTTCACTATGGATTAATAACAACGAAAACCTTTACGAATTAGCAAATGATGAAGAAGTTAAAACATACGATGACTTTATAGAATTAGCTAGTGAATACAATCTAACTACAACAGGGGATGGAGTAGAGTTTACAAATCCTAAGATTGACATAGATGAAATGGATGAGATGATTGAAGAACTAAACGAAGTATAACTCCCCTTTGTTATACAGTACGGCAGAGAGCCCCCTTATTGCCCTAGGGGGTTTTTCTGTACCTATAAGAGCAGTAATATAATCATGGGACTGTATACCCCTAACACCATAACACCCCCTTAAAACGCATTTAAACGCATACAATATATAGTGGTATGTAGTGACTTATTTACATAGCAGAAACGAAATAGAATGCAAGTCAATTAAATATATTATGTTGTTAGTTGTTTACATAGTAGATAGATTATGATAGCCTACTAATAATTAACAAAGGAGAACAAATGAATTGCAGAGAGTGTAAAAAATACGAAAGCCATGTTGTGGAAGTTTTTTATAAAAAAAATAATAAACCATACTGGTTGTGTTTTCATTGTTGGGCAATAACTAAAGATTATAAATTAACCCTGTTTGCAGAAAGAGTAAACAATGGATAAAACATATTGGATTAAGTTCAACAACAAGGACTTTAAACAGGATAAGGAATTAGTTTACAAGATGTTGACTGATTTAAGATTAGAAGAAATAAACAAGGAGATTAAATAATGTGTAGAGATACAGGATACTATGAGCCACGACAAGATGTAACGACTAAAGTAGTGGAGGAAATGTTTGAGAAACAAAACAAAAGCCTTATGACTTACTACTTAAAAATGGCTTATCAAGATGACCAACATACATACATGAACGACTTGCAATGGGTTTTGCAAAACAAGTTTGATGATGTTGATTTAAATGCAGTCAAAAATCATGTAGAGGAACTTCTACTGATTGATGACAGTGACAGAGAACTGTTTGAGGAGGAAGAATAATGAAAGAAATTACAATACAATATTTAAAATATCAAAAGATTCGTTCATTAGTTGGCGACTTAACATGGGATTTAGATAGGTTGTCAACTGATGGAAGTCAAGCACTAGATGATTTGTGTAAAATCATAAATGATTTAGACAAGATAATTAAACCACAAATAAATAACAAGGAGGAAGAATGACTAAATTTACATACGAAATAGAAGAGTATTCACAAGATAGTAGACATTACGAAATAGTTAGTGATGTCAAATTATCAGAAGAGGAAATAACTGACATATATTGTGAAGTTGATTTAGTAGATGGGTACACGAATCAATGGAAGATGGTAGATAAAGGCAATGTAAAAGTTACTTTTGTTGGTACAGAATATGGAGATGACTCACAAGTAAATATAAATGGCGACATAAAGGAGGAAGAATAATGGCTAAGTTAAAAATTAATGGACAAGATAAAATCTATATTGGTAATCAATGCGTATGGTGTATGCAAGATACAAGTTTTGGTAGTGGTAGGTATGTTAATAGATATCCTGCTGAAATATATAGCGAAGAACATCAAGCAATATTAGAGGGATATTGTTGTGATGTATGCGAACAAGAATATATAGATA
>Ga0181391_1000194_pt1 | contig 18264 bp, 19 predicted proteins | sample 14SPOviralmetaG_FD_130080 | JGI IMG/M metagenome (GOLD analysis project Ga0181391, IMG submission 130080) | Marine viral communities from the oligotrophic San Pedro Time Series (SPOT) site, San Pedro Channel, CA, USA - 14 SPOT_SRF_2010-08-11 | ecosystem: Environmental > Aquatic > Marine > Strait...
TAAGTCTAGTGATGGCAAGCCTGGTTGGGTTCAACTGGGTGGGAAATACGCTGGAAAACCTTGCGCCAAGCAACCAGGACAAACCACAAAACCAAAATGTGGTTCCAGTAAAATGAAACGCAACCTCTCTAAAGATGAAGAGCAAGCAGCGTTTCGTAGAAAGAATAAAAAAGATCCAAATCCAAATAGAAAAGGGAAGGCAATTAACGTGAATACTGAAGAATTTACAACACTACCGCTTCAAATTGAAGTCCCAAATAACATCAGAGATTTCAATCTGGGGCTGATGTTCCGTGAAAGTCTCGAAGAAAATAGTGGAATGCTTTTCATTTTTGATGATATTGCAAAGCAGTCATTCCATATGTCAGAAACAAAAATTCCTCTTGATATTGCTTTCATCGGAGAGGATGGAACAATTGAGAGTATCAAACAATTAGAACCACTTGAGGAGAGTCCAGTATCATCTGATGGTGAAGTTCTCTGTGCCCTGGAAGTAAACAGAGGTTGGTTTGAAGATAACGATGTAGAGGTCGGTGATCAAATTGACATCGAAGAAGGTAAGAAAGACGCTTGCTACCATAAAGTAAAGTCTCGCTATTCTGTATGGCCTTCAGCGTATGCCTCTGGTGCCCTTGTGAAGTGTCGTAAGAAAGGTGCTGCTAATTGGGGCAATAGCACAAAGAAGGAAGAGACCGAGTACGAACTCGATGAGAAGTGCTGGAAGGGATATAAGAAGAAAGGTATGAAGACAATGTTTGGAAAGAGATATCCAAACTGCGTCAAGAAAGAAGAGGTCGAACAGATTGATGAGAAGAAAGGATGTGTTCACAACCATGAGGGTGAGGAATGCCCAGTTCATGGTAAAAAATCTTGCCCCGATTTGGTAAAAGAGGCACAAAGGATTCCACAAAGAACTGGTAATATTGTAATGGTCATTCTCACCTTTAGAGGCAGAATGTATTCTATTCAAATGTTCTTCCCATCTGTGAAGATGCCTAGCAGATCAGATGTTCAGGATCAAATTGAAAAAGTATATCCTGGTGGTAAAGTCAGAAGTTATCAAGTTTCTGAACACAATCCAGGAGAACCACTACTGTATACTGAAGGTGCTTCGTGGACCAAAAAAGAAGGTAAAAACAAATCTGGAGGATTAAATGAAAAAGGAAGGAAGTCGTATGAGCGTCAAAACCCAGGAAGCAATCTTAAAGCACCTTCAAAGAAAGTTGGGAACCCTCGTAGAAAGAGTTTTTGTGCGAGAATGAGAGGTATGAAGAAGAAGTTGACTTCTGCTAAAACTGCGAGAGATCCAGATAGCAGAATCAATAAGTCCCTCAGAGCTTGGAACTGCTGATTAAATTATGCCTGATAATGTATATCTTGGTAATCCTAATCTAAAGAAGGCAAATACTGCCATCGAATTTACTCAAGACCAAGTTCTTGAGTTTGTTCGGTGTAAGGAGGATCCAGTTTATTTCGCAGAGAGATACGTCAAAATTGTTTCTCTTGATGAAGGTTTGGTTCCGTTCAAACCATATCATTTCCAAAAGAAGTTGATCAACAACTTCCACGAAAACAGATTCAATATCTGTAAGATGCCACGACAGACTGGTAAGTCTACCACTGTCGTATCTTACCTTTTACATTATGCATTGTTTAATGATAGTGTTAATATTGGAATCCTGGCAAACAAAGCATCCACAGCAAGAGAGTTGTTGGGTAGATTAGCAACGGCATATGAGAATTTGCCAAAATGGATGCAGCAGGGTATTTTAGTATGGAACAAAGGTAATATCGAGTTAGAAAATGGTTCCAAAATCTTGGCTGCATCAACTTCTGCCTCAGCTGTTCGAGGAATGTCATTCAATATTTTGTTTTTGGACGAATTTGCATTCGTTCCAAATCATATTGCTGATTCGTTTTTTGCCTCTGTTTATCCTACTATTACTTCTGGTAAAAGCACTAAAGTTATTATTGTCTCGACGCCACACGGAATGAATCATTTCTACCGCATGTGGCATGATGCGGAGAAATCTAAAAATGAATATGTACCAACCGACGTTCATTGGTCAGAGGTTCCTGGTAGAGATGATCTTTGGAAAGAACAAACAATCGCAAACACTTCAGAGCAGCAGTTCAAGATTGAGTTTGAGTGTGAGTTCCTTGGATCTGTTGATACTCTGATTGCCCCAAGTAAATTAAAATCCTTGGTATATGAAACACCAATCACACAGAACGCTGGGTTAGATGTATATCAACCAACAATAAAAGGACATGACTATGTAATGACTGTTGATGTGGCAAGAGGTGTTGGAGCAGATTACTCTGCTTTTGTTGTAATTGATATTACAGAGTTCCCACATAAAATTGTTGCCAAATATAGGAACAATGATATTAAACCAATGTTGTTCCCCAACATCATCTATGATGTAGCAAAGAATTATAACAACGCATTTATCCTATGCGAGGTAAATGATATTGGAGATCAAGTAGCAAGTATTATTCAGTATGATCTAGAATATCAAAACTTACTAATGTGTTCTATGAGAGGTAGAGCAGGTCAGATTGTCGGACAGGGTTTCTCCGGTAAGAAGACACAACTTGGTGTCAAGATGAGTAAGACTGTCAAGAAGGTAGGATCACTCAATCTCAAAGCAATGATTGAGAGTGACAAACTTATATTCAATGATTATGAGATTATATCGGAATTGACTACTTTCATTTCCAAGAGCAACTCTTTTGAAGCAGAAGAAGGATGTAATGATGACTTGGCAATGTGTCTTGTCATCTATGCTTGGTTGGTCCAGATGGACTACTTCAAAGAACTGACTGATCAGGATGTTCGTAAGAGATTATATGAAGAGCAGAAAAATCAAATTGAACAAGATATGGCACCATTCGGTTTTTTGAACAATGGTCTTGATGATGAGACTTTCGTTGATAAGGATGGAGACAGATGGTTTACTGACGAGTATGGAGATAGATCTTTTATGTGGGACTATCTATCATAATGGATTTTGATGGACAGATCAAACTTGGACACCTTCTCTTACAAGATAGGAGGTGTAGAATTTGTGGTGAAACTAAAAACTTGATTGATGGTTTTTATAGAACTAGAAAGAACAGAGGGGCAGTTGCTTCATCATATTCATATGAATGTAAAGAATGTACGATCAAAAGAATTATAGATACTAGAAAGAAACAAACACCATTTTTGGATTGGGACTATCCAGATTGGTAGTTCACGCCATGTTTCCCCACTGAAAGTGCTCATAATTCTAAATAATTTCAGATAAACTGAGATCACGGAGAAACAAAACATGGCGACTCCTCAATTATCTCCTGGAGTATTAACCAGGGAGGTTGACCTAACCGTAGGAAGAGCTGATAATGTCTTAGATAATATTGGTGCTGTTGCAGGACCTTTTGAAATTGGACCCGTCGAAGATCCTATCGACGTTACGACTGAGCAAGAACTTATCGAGTACTTCGGTAAGCCTCTCTCAACCGATGCCCAGTATGAATACTGGATGACCGCATCTTCTTACCTGTCATACGGTGGTATTCTTAAAGTTGTCAGAGTTGATGGTGATTCGCTGGTAAACGCAAACGCTGGTGTATCTGCTCAAAACTCTAGTTCTCTAAAGATCAAGAACTACGACGACTATATTAATAACTACACTGAATCAACAAACTTTACTTACGCTGCTAAGAATCCAGGCCGTTGGGGAAACTCAATGAAGGTTTGCTGGATCGACGACATGGCAGACCAAATCATCGGCATTGGAACTACTAACCCTGCTGCTCAGGGTGCTGTAGTTGGTGGCGGTGTTACTGCTGCTCTCTCTGGAGTAGTTATTGCTGGTCTTGGAACGACTTCAGCGTTCAACGGATACCTGAAGGGTATCATCACTGGTATTAAGACTGACGCCGCTGCCGGAAACAGCACAATCGAAGTTAAACTGGTTTCTCGTGTAGAAACAGTCGGTGGTGGAGCAACTGAAACAAGAGTTAATTACACTGAAGGAACAACCTTCGGATCTATTAAGACAACATCATCACTGAGATATGTAAACAGTGCTGGTGTTAACACTGGTGGGTCTGCATCAGCTGCGGTTACTCCAACAAGTGCGATTGACTGGTATGATCAACAGACCTTAGGTTTGGATAATGCAACCATCTTCTGGAAAGAACTTGCACCAAAACCCACTGCAAACGTATACGTTACTGATAGACAGGGTTATAACGACGCTGCTCACCTTGTAGTTGTTGATGACACCGGAACAATCACTGGTATCAGAGGAAACATCCTTGAAAAACACATCAGTGTTTCCAAAGCATCTGATGCTGTCTCTAATGTTAATGCACCTCAGAAGATCTTCTACGAGTCATATCTCGCAGACTTCTCCGAGTACATCTACGCAGGAGGCAACCCTTCTAACGCAATTGACACTTATCACGGAACTGCTCCTAGAGCAACTGGATTCACCACTTACTCTGGTGTCAAGTCTACCGCGTTTGTGCCGGTCTCTACTGGAGACGGTCTCTGGAACCAAGCTGCTCAAGGTGTAACTTTCGCATCCATTGGCAACACATCTTACACTCTAACCGGTGGTGAGAACTATTCCTCCAATGGCGGAATGCGTCCTTCTCTTGGAAGTGTGATGACTGGGTACGATCTTTTCTCTAACAGAGAGGAAATCGCAGTTGACTTCTTGATCATGGGTCCTGGTGGATTTGATAATGAGTTTGAATCGCAAGCAAAAGCAAACAAACTGATCTCTATCGCAAATAGCAGAAAGGATTGTGTTGCTACAGTTGGAGCACACAGAGCAAATCTGGTCAACGTAACCAATGATGATACACAGACTAACAATCTGATCAACTTCTTTAGTTCACTGCAGTCTTCTTCTTACGCAGTGTTTGATTCTGGTTACAAGTACATGTATGACAGATTCAATAACAAATTCCGCTATATTCCATGTAATGGTGACATTGCTGGATTGATGGTAAGAACTAACCTTGTTGCTTATCCTTGGTTCTCTCCCGCAGGTCAACAGCGCGGTATTATCAACAACGCTGTCAAACTTGCTTACAACCCCAATAAGGCACAAAGAGACAAACTCTATCCACAGAGAATTAACTCGGTTATTACTCAACCTGGATTAGGAACTCTCCTCTTTGGCGATAAGACCGCTCTGGGTTATGCTTCCGCTTTCGATAGAATCAATGTTCGCCGTCTGTTCCTGACAGTCGAGCAAGCATTGCAGAAGGCAGCAGAGGCACAACTTTTTGAACTCAACGACGAACTGACCAGAGCAAACTTTAGAAACATCGTTGAACCATATCTCCGCGATGTTCAGGCGAAGAGAGGACTCTTCGGATTCCTGGTTGTTTGCGATACGACAAACAACACTCCTGATGTCATTGATAACAATGAGTTCAGGGCAGACATCTTCCTGAAGCCTGCGAAGTCTATTAACTATGTCACACTTACCTTCGTAGCAACGCGGACTGGCGTTGACTTTGAAGAAGTGGTCGGCAGAGTTTGATCTTAGAGCTAAATAACTAAAGGAGGATAGCAACCATGGCAACTTCAAGAGAAAATAAAACTATTTCTCAGTTTAAGTCAGCACTAGTGGGGGGCGGTGCCCGCCCCAATCTATTTGAGGTAGAGTTGACTACATTCCCAACCGCTGCTGCAAACGCAGACTGGGATCCCAATAACTTTAGATTCATGTGTAAGGCAGCTCAGTTGCCTGCTTCGACAATCGCAAACATCGATGTTCCATTTAGGGGTCGTATTTTCAAGGTTGCTGGAGACAGATCTGTTGATACCTGGACTGTAACCGTCATTAACGACGAAAACTTTGCAGTTAGAAACGCATTTGAAGAGTGGATGGAAGGCATCGCTAAGTTGGATAACAACCTTGGTGCCACTGACCCAAGTGCCTACATGGCAAACGCAACTGTTTATCAACTTGGTAGAGGTTCTACTTCTAGCAGTCAGGACAACGGTGGTGAATCAAATTCCGTTCTGAAGGAATATGTTTTTGAAGACATCTTCCCAACAGAAGTTAGCTCTATCGATCTGAGCTACGATTCTTCTGATACAATTGAAGAATTCACCGTTACCTTCCAGGTTCAGACCTTCTCCGTTCGCGGAGCAGGCGGTCCTAACGGTTAATAAATAGTAGAAACTTAGGTTAAATTAAATAATGTCAAAATTGTTTGGGTTCTCGATAGAGGACACAGAACCACTATCTACCGGAGCAGTCTCCCCTATTCCTCAGAATAATGAGGATGGGGTTGACCACTTTGCTAGTAGTGGTTTTTTTGGTTCTTATGTTGACCTTGAAGGTGTTTATCGAACCGAGTTTGAACTGATCAAACGATATCGTGAGATGTCACTACACCCCGAGTGTGATAGTGCTATTGAAGATATTGTAAATGAGGCAATCGTTTCTGATACGAATGATAGTCCTGTTGAGATTGAACTTTCTAATCTGAATGCCAGCGATGGCATTAAGAAAAAAATTAGATCTGAATTTAAATACATTCTTGATCTTCTAGATTTTGATAAGAAATGCCATGAAATTTACAGGAATTGGTATATTGACGGACGCATTTACTATCATAAAGTCGTTGATCTGAAAAACCCTCACGAGGGCATTCAAGAGTTGCGTTATATTGACGCAATGAAGATGCGCCATGTCCGCACACAAAAGAAAGACAAAGCGAAAGAATTAAATAAACTCAATCCATTGAAGAATGATCCAATGGATTATGACTTCCCTCAGATTGAGGAATATTTTCTCTACAATCCCAAACCAAGATATCCCTCTGCTAATCCAATTCAGACGGGAGCAAGTCAAGGTATTAAGATTGCTGCTGATGCAATCACCTACTGTACATCTGGACTGGTAGACAGAAATAAAGGAAATACACTTTCCTATCTACACAAAGCAATTAAATCACTCAATCAACTTCGTATGATTGAGGATTCACTGGTCATCTATCGCTTGTCCAGAGCACCAGAACGCAGAATTTTCTACATTGATGTTGGTAATCTGCCTAAAATGAAGGCAGAACAATACCTTCGTGATGTCATGATGCGCTATCGCAACAAACTTGTGTATAATGCTGACACTGGAGAGATCCGTGATGACAAGAAATACATGGCAATGCTTGAGGATTTCTGGCTTCCTCGCAGAGAAGGAGGACGTGGTACTGAAATTACTACTCTTCCAGGAGGACAAAACCTTGGAGAAATCACGGACATTGAGTATTTTAAGAAAAAGTTATACAGATCACTTAACGTGCCCCCGTCTCGTATGGATGGCGAAGGTGGATTTAATCTCGGTAGGTCCTCCGAAATCCTCAGAGACGAACTGAAGTTTACTAAGTTTGTTGGTCGTTTAAGAAAGAGATTCTCCAACATGTTTAATGACATGCTGAAGACCCAATTGATCCTGAAGAACATTATTACTCCAGAAGATTGGGAGAGAATGAGTGAGCATATTCAGTATGACTTCCTCTATGACAACCACTTCTCTGAACTGAAAGAATCAGAACTCATGAATGAGAGACTGACAATGGTTCAGACTGCAGAACCTTATGTTGGTAAGTATTACTCACAAGATTATGTTCGCCGTAAGATCCTGCGTCAAACGGACATGGAAATCCTTGAACAGGATAAACTGATTGAGGATGAAATTAAAAAAGGTATCATTCCTGATCCAAGTATACCTGTAGATCCTGAAACTGGGCAACCACTTGACCAAGCAAACAGTCAATTGGGAGCAGTTCCTATGGAACCAGAGGCAGATGGATCTGCGACCGAGGCACCAGAGATGCCAAAAGGTGGAGAGATTTGATACATAAATACTCTTATGTTGCATATTAACACCACATATGGATGACCTCTTGGATATGGTCGCTAGTGATGAGTCTCCATCACAAATCAGTGACAAGATTAAAGAATTTCTTTTCTCCAAATCTGCCGAAAGAATTGACGCATATCGCCCCGAAGTAGCATCTGCTGTTTTCGATGGTGAAGATGTTGTTGATCAACTCGATTCTGAAGAAGAAACCGAGGATGAGGTAGAGGAAGAAGAGGGTGAAGAATAAAATAAATAAATAACTAGTAAATGATTGTTCTAGCATAATGTCGGCGTTAAACCCAGTAGGAATTAATTCCGCCTTACCTATTGCCAGTGGAGCTAATAGGCGGGGTGTTGATCAGACTGTACACCAGTCTGAATATTTAAGAGTGGTATCAAAAGGTGCCGGTTGTCACATTGCTATTGGAACTCTTCCAACAGCAGCAACGACTAATTTTTATGTTCATGCGGGTGAAGACGACATTATTAGTATAGGTAAAGTCTCTGCTCAAAGAGTAGTTGGTGTTACCACTGGAACTACAACAATTATTGACTTCCCCGAGGGAACAGGTCAACCGTTTGAAGTTGGTGATGCCGTCACTCTGACCGGTGTTCCATCTTATCTGACCTTTACACATAAGATTGTTGACTCGGTAAATACAACCGCAGGTGTAGGTGGGTTCTTCAATACTAGAATTATTGTTAATCACGATTCTTCTGGTATTCATACCAACTATGTCGCACAAACTCCTGGTCCTGGATATGCAGAACTAAGAGGTTCGTTTATGGTTGCCGCATATGGCGACGGAAGTGGAACCCTTCATTATCAACAAGTTCAAAGAATCTAAGCAGAGTACCATGAAACTTATCAGAGAAGAGATCGAATCAGTAGAATTCATTGTCGAACAAAAGAACGGCAAGAAATCTCTTTATATTGAAGGGGTTTTTCTCCAAGGAAACATCAAGAACCGCAATGGTCGGATGTATCCCATGGAAACTCTCCGCAAGGAAGTTTCTCGTTATAATGAATCGAATGTTCAGTCAGGCAGAGCACTTGGAGAACTTGGACATCCCGATGGTCCTACTGTAAACCTCGACAGAGTTTCACATAAAATTGTATCACTTAGAGAAAGTGGTTCAAATTTCATCGGTAAAGCAAAGATTTTGAATACCCCAATGGGTAAGATTGCTTCTGCTTTAGTTGAAGATGGAGTAAAACTTGGTGTTTCTTCCAGAGGTATTGGTTCATTAAAGCAGACCCGTGAGGGTGTTAACATTGTCGGTGACGATTTTATGTTGGCAACTGCTGCTGACATCGTTGCTGATCCTTCTGCTCCCGATGCATTTGTTGAGGGAATTATGGAAGGTAAAGACTGGGTATGGGATGGTGGCATCCTTCGTGAAAAGTATGCACAGAAAACATACAGAGAGATCAACACTCTGGTTGATCAAAGCGCATTAGATGAGAAGAAGTTAAATTTATTTAATGATTTTCTTTCTAATCTTTAATTTTATAAATAAATATAGTTTAATAACCGGTAAATCGGAGAGTTCAAATGTCTCGTGGTAAGAAATTACAAGAAATGGAAGTAAAGACACCCCAATCTCGCACCGCTGTTAATGCTAACGCGAAGCCCGCAGATCCAATGCCTAAAATGGCGGATCCCGGAACTCAGTTGGCGGGTGTCGAAGATCTCGGCGGTCCTACGCCAGAAAACTACAAGCCCGATGATGATTCAGCAAAGCTGAAAGAACCCGGTGCGACCCTTAAGCAAGTTAAGGATGTAGTAACCAAGAATGCTGGTAAGGCAGATCCAATGCCTAAAGGTATGAAGGAAGACGAGGAACTCTCCACCGAAGACACCATCGAAGAAGAAGAGACAGTAACCGATGAAGTAGTTTCTGAAGAAGAGACTACTGAGGTTGCTGAGTATGACATCGAAGAAGATGTTAATGCACTTCTCGGTGGCGAAGATCTTTCCGAAGAATTCAGAGAAAAGGCAAAGACCATCTTTGAAGCAGCAATCAATGCTAAGGCTGCCGGTATTAGAGAAGAGTTAGAGCAAGCATATGCTGCTCAACTTTCTGAAGAGATCGAGGAAGCAAAAGTAGGACTCGGTGAGCGTGTTGACTCCTATTTGGAGTATGTCGCTGACGAGTGGTTTACTGAAAATGCCCTCGTTATCGAACAGGCACTTAAGACTGAGATGACTGAATCATTCCTTACTGGAATGAAGAGTCTTTTTGAAGAACATTATGTAGAAATCCCTGAAGACAAATATGATGTCCTTGAGTCTATGGTAGACAAACTTGATGACATGGAGACAAAACTCAACGAGCAGATCGAGAAGAACATTTCCCTTAACAAGCGCCTCGCAGAGTCGGTTGCTGATGGTATCTTTGAGTCAGTTTCTGATGGCCTCGCTGCCACTCAGAAAGAGAAGCTCGCCTCACTTGCCGAAAGTGTAGAGTTTGAAAGTGAAACCGAATATCGTGAAAAACTGGAAACCTTGAAGGAGTCATATTTCTCCGGCAAGGCACCAGTTGCCAAAACTGAAACCCTTTCAGAAGGTGTAGACGAATCCCCTGAGTTTGTTTCAAACACAATGGATCGCTACCTCAGAACCATGGGTTCTTTTGGTAAATAACTGAATTTAACATTAAATCAAACTAAACACTTTATCTGTAAAGCAAATGTTCCAATCCGAGCATCTGCAGGAAAAGTGGGCACCTCTCCTCAACTATGAGGGTCTTGATCCAATCAAAGATTCCCATCGTAAGGCGGTAACCGCTGTCCTGTTAGAAAACCAAGAAAAATTCCTTCGTGAGCAATCCTCCTTCGAGCAAGGTGGAATGCTGACTGAGCAACCAACCAATTCTGTTGGTGCAGACGGATTCCAGGGTGGATCCGCAGCTGGTGGTCCTACCGCCGGTTTTGACCCCGTTCTGATCTCCTTGATCAGACGCTCAATGCCTAACCTGGTCGCATATGACCTCGCAGGTGTTCAGCCAATGAGCGGTCCTACTGGACTGATCTTCGCAATGCGCTCCCGCTACACCAACCAGAGTGGTTCTGAGGCATTCTTCAACGAGCCCGACACCACTTTCTCTGGTCAGGACGCAGGTTTCGACGAGTCCAACGGATTCGCTGATGTTGCTTCTGGTATCGGTTCAACCATCCAGAGCGGCACTAACCCTTCAGTTCTGAACCCTGTTGGTTCAGCAACTTCCTCCGACTACACTGTCGGTGGTGGTATGCGTAAGGACAGCGCAGAATCTCTTGATGGCACAGGATCTGATGCCTTCAACCAGATGGCATTCTCGATCGAGAAGGTCACCGTTACTGCGAAGTCACGCGCTCTGAAAGCTGAGTACAGCCTCGAGCTTGCTCAGGACCTCAAGGCAATCCACGGTCTGAACGCTGAAGCGGAACTCGCCAACATCCTCTCTACGGAGATCTTGGCTGAAATCAACCGCGAAGTTATCAGAACCATCTATAAGGTTGCTGAGCAAGGTGCTGTTGCTAACACCGCTAACGCTGGTGTATTCGACCTGGATATCGACTCAAACGGCAGATGGTCTGTTGAGAAGTTCAAGGGTCTCCTGTTCCAAATCGAGCGTGACGCTAACGCGATCGCACAAAGAACTCGTCGCGGAAAGGGCAACATCATCATGTGTTCCGCAGACGTTGCTTCTGCACTGACCATGGCTGGTGTTCTCGATTACACCCCTGCACTCAACGCTAACCTGAACGTTGATGACACTGGTAACACCTTCGCTGGTGTTCTCCAAGGTAAGTATCGTGTATACATCGATCCTTATTCATCCAACCTCACCTCTGCTAACGCATCAGGCGGTAACCAGTATTATGTTGTCGGTTATAAGGGAACTAACCCTTATGACGCTGGACTCTTCTACTGCCCATATGTACCCCTTCAGATGGTACGTGCCGTTGGTGAGAACTCCTTCCAGCCCAAGATTGGCTTCAAGACCCGCTATGGTCTCGTTGCTAACCCATTCGCAGAAGGAACCAACCAGGGTCTCGGCGCTCTCAAGGTCAACCAGAACCGCTACTATCGTCGCGTTGCTGTTAAGAACCTCATGTGATCCATCGGACACATATTTCTCCAAGAGGACCTTCGGGTCCTCTTTTTTTTGTATAAATAGCAGTAAACCAACTGAGGACAACAATGCCCCACCATATTAAAAAACCAAGTCTTGTTGATGAATCCATCACAGTATATTATGCTGGCAATAGAAGGTGGACGGATATTTACGATGATAGAATTCAATATGATAACGAAGCAGCCGCTAATGCTGTAATGGAAAATACTGATGGAAAGAATGGTGGATGGAGAAAGGCCACTGTTCATGCTGAGTGATAAGTCATGGTCGTTGATGTAAGAGATTCTTCATATAATCAGATCGACAATAGAAACTTTCTTGCGCCTACTGGATTTAAGTTTACTCTTACCAGAAGTCCAAAAACAGCATTCTTTTGTAATCAAGCAAATATTCCAGATCTATCTCTAGGTGTAGTTGATCAACCATCCTACTTGAGAGACATTCCAACACCTGGAGATAAAATTGCTTTTGGTGATTTGTTTGTTAGATTTTTAGTTGATGAAGATCTAAAAAACTATATGGAAATACAAAAGTGGATTAGAGGTTTAGGTTTTCCAGAGTCTATCGCAGAGTTTAATAAGTTTGAATCTGGTGGTGTTCTTCCTACTAGAACCACCAATGAGAGAGGAGATGATATCTATTCTGATGGAACTCTTCAAGTTTTAAGTAGCAATCTTATTCCAAAGTTCAACGTTAATTTCAAAGATTTATTCCCAGTATCTTTGACAACTTTGACATTTGATGCTACAGATACGGACATCCAGTACTTTACAGCGGATGCCGAATTCAAGTATACTATCTACAATATAACTGATTTGAACGGCAAAGCCATATGAGTTTTGATCTTGATTCAATTCAAGATATGTGGGAGAAAGACGCAAAACTAGACAGAGACAACCTCCATGAGGAGTCTCTGAATATTCCCTCTCTTCACGCAAAATATTTTGAATTATATAATACCATCTTCCTGATGCGGAAGAAAGCAGAACAACAGAAAAAAAATATTCGTCATGAGAGGTATGAATACTTCAGTGGCAAAGCAGATCCAGATGTCTATGTGGAAAATCCGTTTCCAAAAAAGATTCGTGACAAGGATACAATGCAGAAATACCTTGACGCTGATGAAAAATTGTCTAAAGTGTGTTTGAAGATAGATTACTACGATACAATGTTAGTGTATCTTGAAAGTATCTTAAAGCAGATAACTAATCGTACATTTCAAATTAAAAACGCAATTGAATTCATGAGGTTTAATTCAGGACTAGGATAATGAATGAAGAATTCGAACCAAGTCACGAATATGACTACTCAGTCAATTTAACAATAGAAGATATTCGTCTTTTACACCATTGTGTACAGGAAACTATTAAGTATTGGCCTGGTGCTCCTGCCAGACATCCAATGGAACAGGAGCACCTTTGGTATTTGAGAGATTCTTTGTATAGAATGATATTAGAATATAAGTTTGAGAATCTGTAATAAATATTATTAGATGAATGGATTGTTGTGAGAACGACGGACCTTGTTATTTCAAAATCCAACGAAGTTTTTCTAAAAATAAATACTGAACCTCATATCGAATACGAACTGAGGGATCATTTTAAGTTTGAAGTTCCAAATGCGAAGTTTATGCCACAGTATCGTGGTAGAAATTGGAACGGAGAAATTCATTTATATGACATGCGTTCTAAGCAGATCTATGTGGGTCTGTTAGATAAAATTGTGAATTTCTGTAAGCAATACGGATATAGTTATAAGTTTGAAGATAACAAATTCTACGGGACACCATATGAGGAGAATGATGGTATCTCGTATGAGGGTGTAAAAGATTATATGAGTTCTATTTGTTCTCACTCTCCGAGGAAGTATCAAATAGAGGGAGTATTCGACGCTCTAAAACATAATAGAAAACTATTGATATCTCCCACTGCCTCAGGCAAATCTTTGATGATTTACTCTCTCGTAAGGTATTATGTAGACAAAGGTCAAAAAATCTTGCTAGTTGTTCCGACGACATCCCTAGTAGAGCAGATGTATAAGGATTTCCTAGACTATGGTTGGGATGCTGATTCATATTGTCATCGTATCTATTCTGGTCGAGATAAAAGTAATGAAGCTTCTGTAACTATCACTACTTGGCAATCAGTATATAAACTTGAGCGTTCTTTCTTTGAGGAATATAATGTAATTATAGGCGATGAAGCGCATTTATTCAAGTCCAAGTCATTAATACAGATCATGACCAAACTACATCACGCAAAGTATAGATTTGGTTTTACTGGAACTTTAGACGGCACACAGACGCATAAGTGGGTGTTAGAGGGTCTCTTTGGTCCGTCATATAGAGTAACAAGAACTGATGAGTTGATGCAGCAAGGTCATCTATCACAATTAGATATACAATGTCTGGTCCTCAAGCACTCACCACAAACATTTGATACTTATGAGGATGAGATACAGTATTTAATCTCTCATGAACAACGTAATAATTTTATTAAAAATCTAGCACTTGATCTTAAAGGGAATAGTCTTGTTCTTTTCCAAAGAGTCGAGAGTCATGGAGCAGTTCTCTATGAAAAGATAAATAAAAACAAGGGTGAGAACCGTAAGGTATTTTTTATACATGGTGGAGTAGACGCAGAGGAGAGAGAATTAGTCAGAGAAATCACAGAACGAGAAAACAACGCTATCATTGTTGCCTCTTATGGAACTTTTTCTACTGGTATCAACATTAAAAACCTCCATAATGTTATCTTTGCCTCTCCAAGTAAATCAAGAGTCCGTAATCTTCAAAGTATTGGACGAGTTCTTAGAAAAGGAAAAGACAAAGTAAAAGCAACTCTGTACGACATCTCTGATGATTGTTCAACCAAGTCCAGAAAAAATTACACACTAAACCACTTTATTGAAAGAATTAAAATCTACAATGAAGAGAAATTTAATTATGACATAATCACTATTCAATTAAAGGTATGATAGAAGACGATTTTTTCTCAACAGTCAAACTAAAATCAGGTGAAGAGATATTTGCTAAAGTTGCTGCTTCAGAAGAAGATGGCAGAACGATGCTATTGATTACCAATCCAATCATTGTAAATGAGATAAAAGGTAAAACAGGAACAGTTGGATATAAAGTAGAACCTTGGTTAAAGACAACCACTGAAGATATGTTTATTATCAATCTAGATGATGTATTGACGATGAGTGAATCTAATGATATAGAAATGATAATGATGTATCAGAACTATGTTCGCTCATCAAAGAAAGATACAAATACTAAAATTAATCGTAGAATGGGATATGTTGGCAACGTACATGATACTAAAGAACTCTTAGAGAAGATCTTTAATAAAACCTCAGATACTTAATAGTATTCTTATCAACCTCCACAAAGGTAATTGTACAGGTATTTCAGAACCTTGTCAAGTGTTGTTTTATAATCACCATTGTGGTATAATTCATACATATTATGAGATAAACTTATGATAAAACCAGGCATGGCAAAAAGAAAAAGATCGGAACACTATGTTAATAACAAGGAGTTTCTGGCAGCACTGATTAAGTATCGTGAAGACAAAGAGATTGCATTATTAAAGGATCTTCCTAAACCTCCTATCCCTCGCTACATTGGGGAGTGTTTCTTGAAGATTGCAAACCATCTATCATTTAAACCAAACTTCGTCAATTACATGTTCAAAGAGGACATGATCTCTGACGGAATTGAGAACTGCGTTCAGTATATACATAATTTTAACCCAGAGAAATCCCAGAATCCTTTTGCGTATTTCACTCAGATTATTCATTACGCTTTTCTGCGTCGTATTCAGCGAGAGAAAAGACAGTTAGAAATCAAGAATAAAATCATTGAACGCTCCGGTTACAGCGAAGTGTTTGATGATAGCAATACTCTTGACGGATCTAATTATTCCGACTACAATCAAATCAAAGATGCTGTGCATTCCAAACTGCGTTATTGATGAAAGTCGCAATAATTACAGATCAACATTTTGGTGCTAGAAAGAATTCAAAACTATTCCATGAATATTTTCTGAAGTTCTATAATGAAGTGTTCTTCCCTTATCTTGAGGAGCACGGAATTACTACCATTGTTGATATGGGAGATACCTTTGATAGTCGTAAGGGCATTGATTTTTCTGCGTTAGCCTGGGCGCAGAAGAACTACTATGACCGCTTGCGTGAAATGGGTGTCACCATTCATACTGTTGTTGGAAATCATACAGCATATTATAAGAACACCAATAATATCAATGCTATTGATTTATTGCTTCGTGAGTATGAAAATGTTATTGTGTACTCGGAACCAACCGAAGCAAAACTTGGTGATCTAAACGTAGCATTTATTCCTTGGATTAATGATGAAAATTCTGAAGATACTTTCAAGCTTATCAAAAATACTTCTAGCATATGTGCGATGGGGCACCTTGAACTCCGAGGATTTAGAGTTAATCGTGCAGTCGTCATGGAGCAAGGTATTGAGAGCAAACTATTTGAGAAGTTCTCCAAGGTCTTCAGCGGTCACTACCACACTCGATCGTCTATAGGAGATATTCATTATCTTGGCAATCCTTATGAGATGTTCTGGACGGACGTGAATGATACTCGTGGTTTCCATATCTTTGATACAGAAACCTTAGAGCACACTCCTGTTAATAATCCATTCAAACTATTCCATAACATTTACTATGAGGACACTCCTCATCAAACGTTTGATACTCGTGAGTATGAGGACAAGATTGTCAAAGTAGTTGTTCGTAAAAAATCAGACACCAAGAAGTTTGAGAAGTTCGTTGACAAACTTCAGACATCAAATGTCGCTGATCTAAAGATTGTTGAAAACTTTGATTTTGGTGGATGGTATGATAAAGTAGAGTCTGATACGTTTGAATCAGAGGATACTCTGACGATTTTGAATAGATACATTCAAGAGGCAGATGTGCCTTTGGATAAATCCTTAATTCAAAAAACTATTCATGAGGTGTATCAAGAGGCATGTGAGTTGATCTAATGTATATCATTACAATTCATGGTCAGGAGAAAGAGGGGGCATATTCGGTAACAGATGATGATGGCGATCAAATCCTTTACCTGTTTGATGAGGAGGATGATGCGATGAGATATGCTATGATGATGGAAGACCAAGGTAGTCCTGAGATGCATGTGATTGAAGTAGAAGATGATATAATGATAAAAACTTGTGAATTTCATGATTACAGGTATACTGTTATCAGTTCCCATGACTTTGTGATCCCGCCTAAAGAAGAGCATGATTTTATTTGAATGTATTCGTTGGAAAAATTTTCTCTCCACGGGAAATCAATTCACTGAACTATCGTTTACTGAACACACAACAACTCTCATTCTAGGAACGAATGGGACAGGTAAGTCCACCATGTTGGATGCGCTTACCTTTTCTTTGTTTGGTAAACCATTTCGTAAGATTAATAAACCACAACTTGTCAACTCTGTCAATGAGAAAGATTGTCTAGTAGAGGTTGAGTTCTCTATTGGTGGAACAAAGTGGAAAGTGGTGCGTGGTATCAAACCAAATACCTTTGAGATATGGCGCAACAATTCTCTGTTGGATCAAGCTGCCTCTGCCATGGATCAGCAGAAATGGTTTGAGCAGAATGTGATCAAGATGAACTATAAGTCTTTCACTCAGATTGTGATTCTGGGTAGTAGTAACTTTGTTCCTTTCATGCAACTTCCTATCAACAGTAGGAGAGAGGTGATTGAAGATCTTCTTGACATTAAGATCTTTTCATCGATGAATGCAATTCTCAAAGAGAAGATCCGTCAAGTCAAAGAAGAAGTCAAAGTCTTTCAACTTAAGAAAGAATCTTTAGAAGATAAAGTTAAGATGCAGAAGAACTTTATCGAAGAACTTGAAAATCGTGCTGCGGAAAATATCAAGAGAAAGGAGAGTCAGATCTCAGAACTTTTGGTTGAAGAAAACAAGTTCATGAATGAGAATATTAAAATCGTAGAAGAACTTGATGATTTTAATAAAGTGTTGAGTTCATATGTGGGAGCAAATGATAAACTCCGTAAACTTGGTAACCTTAAGGGTAAGATTTCTAACAAAGTATCAACCATTACGAAGGAACATAAATTTTTTACAGAGAATACGGTATGCCCGACCTGTGATCAGGAGATTGAAGAAACCTTCAGAATAAATAGAATTAACGACGCTCAAACTAAAGCAAAGGAGTTGCAATCTGGTTTTAAAGAACTGGAA
>Ga0181391_1000195_pt1 | contig 18215 bp, 24 predicted proteins | sample 14SPOviralmetaG_FD_130080 | JGI IMG/M metagenome (GOLD analysis project Ga0181391, IMG submission 130080) | Marine viral communities from the oligotrophic San Pedro Time Series (SPOT) site, San Pedro Channel, CA, USA - 14 SPOT_SRF_2010-08-11 | ecosystem: Environmental > Aquatic > Marine > Strait...
AATTAATAACGAATCTGCGCGAGAACTTGGACCACTTAAATATATGGCTGAATTAACAGGTCAACCAATGGCTACAATAGTTAATTGGTTTATGATATTAATTATATTTGTATTTGACCCACTTGCTATTGCAATGGTTGTTGCAGCTAACATGGCTTTTGCTCAAGTAAAGGGGATTGCAAGAGATCCTAAAGATTATGAGGTTTATGGAGAAAAAGTTATTACAAAAGAAGTAATTAAGGAGGTACCAGTTGAATTTAAAAAAGAAGTTATAAAATATGTAGATGATCCTCGTTTAAAACACCCTAAAGTACAAGAAGCAATTAAGCATGCTAAAAGAGCGGGGGAATGGGGTTCTTGATATATGTATATGTGAATATACAATAAAATAATGTTATGGCAAGTAAAAATTTAAAGTTAACAAGTGTAAAAATAGTAGATCATTTGTTTGAAGATTTCAAAGTTTCATCAATTAGACACAAATTTAATTTACAAAAGTTAACAAATAGAGCAGTTCATCTGTACTTAACAGATGAAGAATTTCGAAAGAAATTACACAATCATACCGACTTAACAATAAGCGGTAGTTTATAAATTTTAAAAATAAAGGTTATATGAAAGAAGGTTACATCCCAAGGGAAAAACGTAAAAAAATCTTAATGCTTTCTGATGATATTCGTACATTTTCAGGTGTAGGAAATATGGCAAAAGAAATAGTACAAAATTCAGCTCATCATTTTAAGTGGATAAATTTAGGGGGAGCTGTTAATCATCCTGAAAAAGGAAAAGGATTTGATATATCTGATGATGTAAATAAAATAATAGGACTAACAGATTCAGATGTTAAAATAATAGCAACAGAAGGTTATGGTGATGCTGATATGTTAAGATCAGTTATAGCACAAGAAAAACCAGATGCTATAGTACATTTTACAGACCCACGTTATTGGGTTTGGTTATATGAAATGGAAAATGAAATTAGACAACAATGTCCCTTAATTTTTTATACTATTTGGGATGATTTACCCTACCCAATGTGGAATAGAGATTTTTATCGTTCGGATGATATGTTACTTTGTATTAGTAAACAAACTAAAAATTTAGTAGAAAATGTATTAAGAGACCATAAAAAAGAAAAAGGAGCAATAAAATATGTTCCTCATGGTATTGATGAAAACAAATTTTTTCCTGTAATAAATGATTTTGAATTTGAAGCATTTAAAGAAGACATATTTGATAAAAAAGAATATGATTTTGTTGTACTTTGGAATAGTAGAAACATTAGAAGAAAAAATGCTTCTGACATTATATTAGCATGGAGGACATTTTTAGATCAATTACCAGTTGAAAAAGCAGCTAAATGTTTATTATTAATGCATACAGATCCTATAGACCAAAACGGAACTGATTTATTAGCTGTAGTAGATTCATTATGTAATCCAGAAATCCATAAAGTTAAATTTGATGTACAAAAATGGGATGAAAAACATTTAAATTATTTATATAATTGTTCAGATGCTCATATGTTTATGACAGACAATGAAGGTTGGGGATTAGGTTTAACTGAATCACTAACAGCAGGTAGAATGATTATAGCACCAGTACAAGGTGGTATGCAAGATCAAATGCGTTTTGAAGATGAAAATGGTAATTGGATTGATTTTTCAACTAAACACCCATCAAATGCAGATGGTAAATATAAAAAGTGTGGTGAATGGGCAATGCCAATATTCCCCAAAACACGTTCAATAAAAGGTTCACCTATGACCCCCTACATATTTGCTAGCCAATGCTCAATTGAAGATGCAGCAATTGCATTAATGAAAGTTTATAAAATGGGCCCTGAAGAAAGACAAAGAAGAGGATTAGCAGGTAGAGAATGGGTATTATCAGATGAATCAGGCTTTACAGCAAAAGCTATGGGTCAAGGATTTATAGAAAATATAGATAAATTATTAGAAACATGGAAACCACAACCACGATTTAGAGTTATAAAAGTAGATGATTCAACTAAATTAAATAATTACAACTCAGACCCAATTAGTTTAACCCCAGAATTTATAAAAGAAATACAATCAATATGAAACCATTATGCGTAGTATCGTGTCCAATTGACACATTTTCAGGTTATGGAGCAAGATCAAGAGATTTTGTAAAAGCCCTTATACAATCAAAAGGAGAAGAATGGGACATTAAAATTATGCCTCAAAGATGGGGGGATTGTCCTTGGAATTTTTTATTACAAGATGACCCTTTAAGACAACGTTTTACAAGAAATTTAGAACAACAACCAGACGTTTGGATACAAATCACTGTACCTAATGAATTCCAACAAGTAGGTAAATTTAATATTGGTGTATCTGCAGGTATTGAAACAACAATATATCCCGGGGATTTTATTGAAGGTAGTAATAGAATGGACTTAAATTTAGTAAGTTCTAAACATTCTAAAGATGTTGCTTTAGCTACATCATTTGATAAAATAGACAAAGATACACAACAAAAAATAGGAGAGGTAAAATTAGAAAAACCTATAGAAGTATTATTTGAAGGTTTAGATTTAGATAAATATTTTAAAAAACCACAAAATTCAGGACTACTTAAAGACATAAAAGAAGATTTTTGTTTTTTATACACAGGGCATTGGTTACCTGGAGAATTTGGTGAAGATAGAAAAAATACAGGTTTAATGATTAAAACATTTTTAGAAACTTTTAAGGGTCCTGGAAAGAAAAAACCAGCATTAATTTTAAAAACTAACCACATTAATTATTCTTTATTAGATAGAGAAAAAATACTAAATAAAATTAATGAAATAAAAAACCAAGTATCTGGTAATTTACCTAATATCTATCTTATACATGGTGAAATGACTGATGAAGAAATGAACCAGTTAAATAATGATAATAAAGTAAAAGCAATGGTATCTTTTACAAAAGGTGAAGGTTATGGTAGGCCATTAGCTGAAGCAGCAATTACAGGTAAACCAACAATCGTATCTAACTGGAGTGGACATATTGATTTTATCCACCCAGATTATAATGTATTAATTGGAGGTGAACTTAAAAATGTTCATGAATCTTCTGCAAACCAATTTTTATTAAAAGAATCTCAATGGTTTAGTATTAATACAGATATAGCTAGTAGAGCCATGAAGGATATATTTAAACATTATAAAAAATATTGGGAAAATTCACGTAAACAAACACAATATATAAAAAACAATTGGAGTTTTGATAAAATGGCTAAAAAATTAAATACTTTATTACCTAAAGTAGAAGCTGCTCCTAAAGTACAAGAATTAAAATTACCAAAATTAAAAAAAGTAAATAAAAAAATCAACTTAAACGAATTAGCACAATGAAACAATTAGGAGACAAATTAGTAAACAGCCCCATTTGTGATAGCGATGCATGTTATGAATCAGAATTTCAGACACAAGAGGGGGTAGTAAAAACATGGCTTTGTATGACTAGTGGTTATACTTCAAACACTACTATGACTTTAGATAGTGAATCACTTAAACAAACATTAGAATTAACAGCGGAATTAATTAAAGATTTAAGACAAGACCATGAACCCCCTGGAGGTGGAGAGGTATTAGCTTGGTTCCCTACAGCTATTACAATGCCTAATAAAGGTATGATATTTCCTGAACCAATAAAAAATGGAATAAAAATAAAACATAAAGGATTAGTATTAGATGAGTGGATGTGGACAGTAGTTAAAGCTATTCCTATCCCTAAAGAAGAACAGAAAAAATATCCTGATCCAACAAATCCAGGTACATTTTATAAAAATAAAATGGATATGAAAAATTTAAAACGTTTTAATAAATTATGTTTTATGGATGCAGCTGAAGAATTAGGAATGTTTACTAAACCAGTTACAAGTGAAGATTAGTTATGCAATACCCGTTTGTAATGAACACGCTGAACTAAAAAAATTATTATCATTTTTACACGAACACATAGACGAAAATGATGAAATAGTAGTTCAATGTGATCAGGGAAATACTACACCTGAAGTATATAAAGTATTATATGATCTAAAACAATCTTATACAGAATTCCCATTAAAAGGACATTTTTCAAATTTTAAAAATAATTTAAAAGAACAGTGTACAGGTGATTGGATATTTCAAATTGATGCAGATGAATTACCTCATGAATCTTTAATTACAAATTTAAAGTCACTTTTAAAACTTAACCCAACAACCGAAATGTTTTTAGTTCCTAGAGTTAACACTGTAGAAGGTTTAACACAAGAACATATTAACCAATGGCGTTGGAATGTAAATGAAAAAGGTTGGGTTAATTGGCCAGATTATCAAACACGAATAATTCAAAATGGACCAAAAATCAAATGGCAAAATAAAGTACATGAACAAATAATTGGGATATCTACAAAAGGAGCACTACCAACAGAAGAAGAATGGTGTTTATATCACCCTAAATCAATAGGAAGACAAGAAGCACAAAATAAGTTATATGAAAGTATTAATAACTGGGGGTAATGGAATGGTGGGTAAACACCTACAAGAAATATTACCTAAAGCAACATATATAGGGAGTAAAGAATGTGACTTAACATCTTGGAAAGAAGTTGAGTATATGATGTTTTTAAATAAACCTACTCATGTAATCCATTTAGCAGCTAAAGTAGGAGGTATCCAAGATAATATATCTAAACCTGCAGAGTATTTTGATGATAATATTTTAATGAATACTCACATGTTAAAAGCTAGTAAACAATTTCAAGTAAAAAGATTTATCGGTATTTTAAGTACATGTATTTACCCTGATGTTGTAGAAAATTATCCTATGAAAGAAGAAGATATATTTTTAGGACCACCTACTCAATCAAATTTTAGTTATGGTTATGCAAAAAGATGCTTAGCAGTACAAATAGAAGCTTATAATAAACAATATGATACAAAATATAATTACTTAACTCCTTGTAATTTATATAGTGAATATGATAATTTTAATAATGAAAATAAAATGCATTTTATGACGGCATTACTTAAAAAAATCAAAACATCAGAGGGAGAATTAAATCTATTAGGCACAGGTAAACCTTTAAGACAATTTATGTACGCAGGGGATTTAGCTAGAATTATAAAAGAAGTTATAGATAATGATATTACTGATAGTTTTAATGTGGCTACCTTAGAAAATTTATCTATAAACGAAATGACAAACATCTCATTAAAGGTTTTAAATAAAAACCTAAAAATAAAATATTCTAAACCCGAATTAGATGGACAATTTAGAAAAGATGTATGTAATAAAAAGTTATTAAATTATATTCCTAATTTTAAATTTACTAGTTTTGAAGAGGGAATAAAAAAGGTATACAGTAATATATGAAAAAAGCACTAATTACAGGTATTAATGGGCAAGATGGTTCTTACCTAGCAGAATTATTATTAAGTAAAGGATATGAAGTATGGGGTACATTAAAACGTAACTCTATAACTGAAAGTCAAACATCTAGAATATCAGATCTTAATATAAAACTAGAATACGCTGATATGTTAGATATGTCTTCATTAATTAGAGTATTAACATTATGTCAACCAGATGAAATATATAATTTAGCAGCTCAATCTGATGTAAGAATAAGTTTTGATCAACCCATCTACACTACACAAACAATAGCTATTGGTACTTTAAATTTATTAGAAGCTATAAGATTAACATGTCAAGAAACTAAAATATACCAAGCAAGTAGTTCAGAAATGTTTGGTAATAATATTGATGAAGATGGTTATCAAAGAGAAACAACACCTATGAGTCCTGTTAGTCCTTATGGATGTGCTAAAGTATATGCTTACAACATTTGTCGAAATTATAGAAATGCATACAATATGTTTATTTCAAATGGTATATTATTTAACCATGAATCACCTAGAAGAGGAACTAATTTTGTTACAAATAAAGTAGTTAAAGAAGCAGTAAAAATAAAATTAGGATTATCAGAAACATTATTATTAGGAAATTTATCTTCAAGTAGAGATTGGGGACATGCTAAAGATTATGTAGAAGCAATGTGGTTAATGTTACAACAAGATTCTCCAAATGATTTTGTATGTTCAACAGGAAAATCACATACAGTACGAGATTTAGTAGATTATGTTTTTACAAAATTAGGTCTAAATTGGGAAAAATATGTGGGTATTGACGAAAGATTTTATAGACAAGAGGAATTACAACACTTAAAAGGGGATTGTAGTAAGATTAAAAAACAACTATCATGGAAACCAAAATATACTTTTGAAAGTATGTTAGATGAAATGATAGAATATTGGATGAATAAATTAAATAATTAAATATGAATTTTTTAAAAACAGTTAAAAAAAGGTACACAGATTTTATTTTAAAATCTTTAGAAAAACAAATAATCAATAATACAGAAAAGTATATTAATAAAAAACATAGTACTAAAAAATGGACACCAGGAAAAGATTGGGTTCAATATTCAGGACCTTATTTTAATGGTAAAGAATATAAAGCAGCAGTAAAAAGTTTACTAACAGAATGGCTTATATTTGGTCAAAAAAGTAGACAATTTGAATTAGAATTTGCAGAACATTTAGGTAAAGATTATGGTGTATTGACTAATTCAGGTTCATCAGCAAATTTACTTATGGTAAGTGCTTTAAAATCTAAAAAACTTAAAAAACTTAAAAAATATGATGTTAAAGAAGGAGCAAAATTTATTACTCCTGTTGTTTGTTTTCCTACAACAATAAATCCCCTTATTCAAAATGGATTTGAACCTGTTTTTGTAGATGTTACAATGCCTAACCTTCATATTGACTTAGACCAAGTAGAAGAATTACTTAAAAAAGATAAAAATAAAGAAATTAAAGGTATTATATTTGCTCACGTATTAGGTAATCCCCCTGACATGGACAGAGTAATGTCTATAGTTAAAAAATATGATTTAATATTTTTAGAAGATAGTTGTGATGCATTAGGTTCAACATGGAAAGATGAAAAACTAGGAAGTTTTGGTGCATTATCAACATGTTCGTTTTTCCCTGCACACCACATGACTATGGGAGAAGGTGGATTTGTAGCTACAAATGATAATCAAGTTAGAATGGCATTAGCTAGTTTAAGGGATTGGGGCAGAGCATGTTATTGTAATTCAAATAAACCAGGATGTGTTATTGATGGTACTGCTTGTGGAATGAGATTTGGTAGTTGGTTCCCCGAACAAAAAGACATTATATTTGATCATAGATATATTTTTGATGAAATTGGGTATAATATAAAACCTTTAGAAATGCAAGCGTGTATGGGTCTAGAACAATTAGATAAATTAGAAGATATGCATTCTAAAAGAAAAAGTAATTTTAAAAGATTACATTCAATTATGAGTAAATATGAAAAATATTTAGACTTACCTTTCGCATTACCTGAAGCAGATGTTTCATGGTTTGGTTTTTTAATAACACTAAAAGATAATGCTAAAGAACATTTTAGTAAAAATGAATTAGTTGATCATTTAGAAGCAGCTAAAATCCAAACAAGAAGCTATTTTACAGGTAATGCATTATTTCATCCAGCCTATATTGATGAAGCTAAAAAATATAAAGACCCAAGAAATGAATTTCCAAATGCTACAAAATCAACTACAGATACATTTTTTATGGGTGTATGGCCAGGAATGACAGATGAACAATTAGATTACATAGAAGATGTAATGCATAAATTTATGTGGAAATACTAATATGAGTTATATAACATTTTCAAGTTTAGGGGAATCAGGGGGTATGTGTTCACAACTCCAATCATATGCTAGTTTACTAGCTGTAGCTAAAGCTAACAATAAAGAAGTAGTATTTTCAAAATCTATGTTTGATAAAGGGTGTGGTATTAAAATTTTTGATTTACTTAAGATTTATCCTAATATAAAACCAGATAGTTTTTTTAAAAATTTTAAACAAAAACCTATAAATTTTCACACTACTAGTTATGATAAAACATTATTTAATTTAAATGAATCAAATTATGATTTAAGTGGTAGATTTGATTTATACACATATTGGTATAATGATATAAAAGAAAAAATAGACAGCTGGGAATTTCAAACTGATACTATATATAATGCTAGTCTTAGATTAGAAAAAATTAAAGAAAAACTAGGAGATAAACCTACAGTAAGTATTCATATTAGAAGAGGAGATTATACTTTACCACAAAATCAACCATTAAATATAATAGATGATGAATATTATGTAAAATCATTAACTCAAAACTTTTTACCTATTAATAATTATAATTTTTTAATATTTTCAAATGATATAGAATATGCTAAAACACAATTAGAAGGAGATAATGTATATTTTGTAGAACCTAAAGGAATTGATTCTTATAGTTATACTTCATCTGAAAAAGACGATTTAGCATTATTAAGTTTGTGTGATCATCATATTATAACAAATAGTACTTACTCATGGTGGGGAGCTTATTTAAGTAAAAGTCCTAATAAAAAAATTATATGTCCTACTAATTGGTTAAAAGGTTCTTCTTTTATGAATGGTAATCATTTTCCATCTAGTTGGATTAATATAGATAATAAAAATTAAATATGACAAAAGTAGTATATATAACAGGCTGTTTAGGGTTTATAGGATCTTATATTACACGTACTTGTTTAGAAAAAGGATGGTATGTTAAAGGTGTAGATAAAATGACATATGCAGCTAATAATGATTTATTAGAAGAATTTAAAAAATATCCAAATTTTTCATTTGTAAAATGTGATATTAATGATTTAGAATTTTTATATGAATGTGATTATATTATAAACACAGCAGCCGAAACACACGTTGGTAATAGTATAGTTAAAAGTGATGATTTTGTACATTCAAATATTAATGGGGTGCATCATTTACTTGAATTAATTAGAAATTATAGAGGTGAAGGAAAAGACGTACCTACATTACTACATTTTAGTACAGATGAAGTATATGGAGATGTAACTGAAGGAGAACATTTAGAAACAGATATATTAAAACCAAGTAATCCTTATTCAGCAACAAAAGCAGCAGCTGACCAATTAATTTTAGCTTGGGCTAGAACTTATAATTTACCTTATATTATAGTAAGACCTACTAACAATTATGGTAAAGGACAATATGTAGAAAAATTAATACCTAAAACTTGCAAATATCTTAAATTAAACAAAAAAATACCTTTACATAATAATGGTACTCCTATTAGAAATTGGTTACATGCTCAAGACACAGCAGATGCTATTATTACTATTATAGAATTAAATATAAAAAACGAAATATATAATATAGCAGGAGGGTTTGAACAATCTAATTCTGATACTGTAAAAAAAGTAATTACAGATTATATAGGTAATAAACCTATAGATTTATCTGATTATGTTGATTTAAGTTATTCAAGAGTAGGTCAAGATGTTAGATATGCTTTAAATGATAATAAATTAAAAAGTTTAGGATGGAAACCTAAACATATATTTGATAATGAATTACATAAGATAGTTGAATATTATAAAGAAAATTTTATATGGTAGATTTAAAAAAAAGAATATTAGAAATAGCTTACAAACATAAATTAGGTCATTTAGGGTCTTATTTGTCAGCAGCGGATATTGTAGATGAAATATATAAAAATAAAGACAAAGATGATATATTTATATTATCTTCAGGACATGCCTCTTTAGCATTATATGCTGCTTTAGAAAAATACGAAGATAAAGATGCAGAAGAATTATTTTTAAAACATGGTGGACACCCCCACAGAGATGAAGAAAATGGAATATATTGTTCTACTGGTAGTTTAGGTTTAGGAATAACAGTAGCTGTAGGTAGAGCATTAGCTAATAAAAATAGAAAAGTACATGTTTTAATTAGTGATGGTGAGTCGGCTGAAGGTTCAGTTTGGGAAGCATTAAGATTTATTAAAGAAAGTAATTTATCAAATATAGAAGTTTATGTTAATGTAAATGGTTATGCTGCTTATGATAAAGTAGATGTAAAATATTTAGTTGATAGACTTAAAGTATTTTTACCCACAATTAATATTAGATATACTAGTGTAAATCAATACCCATTTTTAAGAGGATTAAATGCACATTACCATGTAATGTCAGAACAAGATTATAAATCAACATTATGAGAAAAGAATTTGCAGAATTTCTACACGGCGAAATGTCGTCTAATGAAAAAATAGTTTTATTAACTGGGGATTTAGGTTATGGCCTATGGGACAAAATAAAAATAGACTATTCAGATAGATTTTACAATGTAATGTCTTCAGAACAACTTATGGTTGGTACGGCAGTAGGTTTAGCTATGGAAGGTTTTATACCGTTAGTATATTCAATTACACCTTTTGTACTTTATAGACCCTTTGAATTACTTAGAAATTATTTAGACCACGAAAATATTCCTGTTAAATTAATAGGTGGGGGCAGAGATAGAGATTATGGTTATTTAGGATTTTCTCATTGGGCGGAAGAAGATACAAAAGTTTTATCTACATTAGAAAATATTCAACTATATAAACCAGAAAAACCAACAAATAAATTATATAAAGAATTTTTATATAATGAAAAACCAAGTTATTTAAACTTAAAACGATGAATATACTAATTACAGGAGGAAATGGTTATATAGCTAAATCATTATATAGTATGGATATTACATTTGAAGATCAAATTCAAAGTATAACACGAAAAGATTTTGATTTAACAGATAGACATGCTACTAACAAGTGGTTTGAAGGAAAATATTTTGATGTTGTAATTCATACTGCAGTTAAAGGAGGAAGTCGTTTACTAGTAGATGGAGGTAATATCTTTTATGAAAATATACAAATGTTTTATAATTTATTAAATAATAAACATTGTTTTGGTAAATTAATAAATTTTGGCTCAGGTGCTGAATTAGGTATGCCAAGTGATCCTTATGGTTTAAGTAAAAATATTATTAGTAAAATAATAGACAATGAAGATAATTTCTATAATATAAGAATATATGGTGTGTTTGATGAAAATGAATTAGACACTAGGTTTATTAAAAGTAATATTAAACGTTATATTAATAAAGAATCTATAGAAATACATCAAGATAAATTAATGGATTTCTTTTATATGAAAGATTTAATTGAATTAGTAAGACATTTTATTTATAAAGATAATTTACCAAAAAATGTAGATTGCACTTATGATATAGATGCATGTTATTTATCAGATATAGCTTATATAATTAATGATTTGTCTGATTATAAAGTAGAAATTAAAGTAGGAGAGGGTAAAGGAAAAAAATATATAGGTGATTGGAATCCTATTAATATAAATTACATAGGTTTAGAACAAGGTATTAAAGAAACTTATAAAAAATTATCAAATGAAGAATATCAGTTTTTGTATTAACACAGCAGTAAATGAAATTAATCACGTTAAGTTATTATTTCGATCTTTAGAGAAAAATTTATCATCTAAAAAACACGAAATTATTGTTTTTATAGATAGTGACAATCAAGGAACATTCGAATGGTTACTTACTCAAAAAGAAACATTCCCAAACTTAAAAATATTAAAAAATAACCTACCTATTTGTTATGGTTATTCTAGAAATATAAATGAAATGTTTGAACAAGCAAGTAATGATATAGTATCTTATTTACAGTCAGACATGGTTATATGTAAAGATTATGATAAAATAGTTTTAAAACATGTAAAACCAGGGATATTTTTATGTGCAACTAGAGTAGAACCACCTTTACACCCAATAGGACCTGAAAAATTTACACATGATTTTGGTTTAGATCCTACTAAATTTGATTTAGATGCATTTACTGAATTTGCTGAACAAAATAAAAGCGACAAACAAACAGGTGACTTTTTTGCTCCATTTACATTATATAGAAAAGATTGGATAGATGTAGGGGGCCATAACACTTTATTTAGAAGGTCTAGAGAAGATAGTGATGTATTAATTAGATTAGTATTAAATAATGTTAAGGTTGTACAAACATGGGAAGCATTAGCATATCATTTTACTTGTACTTCAAGTAGAGGACCAGCATGGTTTGATAAAGAAAATACTGAAGCACAACAAAGATTAAAAGTACAACAAGAAGCAGATAGATGGGAATTATGTAGATTTACTATAACATGGGGTGCTTTTAAACATGGGGATTTAACTGAAGAAGGATATGAAAAATCAAAATATTATAATATAGCAGCTAATATTAAGAATGTAAAGGATATGAATAAATTTTACAATTTTGAAATGTTTTTTAATGAAGTGTATGTTGAGGATAAAAATATTATAAATGAAATGCAAAATATTTATGATTATCAACATAAAGCAGCAAATCATTTACTTAATATAACAGATGAAGCATGGGAAGAATATAAGTATATGTATAATAAACTTAAAGCTAGTGATAGAATTAAATCTTTAAGTGATTTAGATGAAAGTAAAAAAGATATTATAATAGAATTTGATTTAGAAACTGTAGATCATCAATATATTAATAGTTTTTTAATTCATTTACAACAAATAATAGACGAAACAGAAGAAGTAGGGGAATTTGAATATGGTCCCTTTAAATTTAAAATAAATAATAAAATTGATAGATCAGATTCTAAAAAAATAATAACTAACCCTAAAATAAAAAAAGAACACTTATACACAACACACTAATGGAAAAATATATTTACAGAGCAAAATTAGACAGAGTAGTAGACGGCGACACAGTAGACGCCTTAATTGACGTTGGATTCGACATATGGTTTAAAAAACGAATTCGTTTTATGGGTGTAGACACTTGGGAATCAAGAACAAGAGATCTTGAAGAAAAAAAATTAGGAAAACTAGCAACAGAACGAACACGTCAATTATTAGAAGACGTCTCAGCTAAATCAGGTTACTTTAGACTTAAATCACACGGTTTAGGAAAATATGGTAGAGTATTAGGTGAGCTTTTTGTTATGGATGCAGATGGTAAACAGTGGAATGTTAATAAAACATTATTAGCTGAAGGTCATGCTTACGTTTATGACGGAGGTAAGAAAAAAGTGTTCACCTCGTAAAATTTTTCTATATGTATAACAAAATAAAAAACATGTGGGGAATATTTAAAGACGACAATGAGTGGAATGAAAAAAACGTAGTAGGTTTTATTGCGTTTATAGTAATGGTATGTTTTGCATTATTAGATCTAGTAACTGGTTATTTAGGTAAAGATCTAGTAATAAACGAAACTATATATGATTCCTTCACTTGGGTAGTATTAGGTTGTTTTGGTATCGCAGGTTTAGAAAAATTCAGCAAAAAATAATTTAATGAAAAAAACAGAATTAAGAAAAATAATAAGAGAATCAATTAGATCAATAGTAAAAGAACAAAGTAGTAATTATGTTTATTCAGGAGGAGGAGGAAATACAAACCATCCATGTCCACCAGAAGGTAGAACAATTTCTTTTAAGTATATAACAATGATGTGTGATGCAGGTTCAGGCCATATTAATCAATATAGTAATTCACCTGGTTCTAATTATAATTATGATACTCCTTGTTATTGTCCTAGTACTATATGGGCTAATGGTATTTCTAGTACAAATAGTTCTTATGCAAATCACCCATTTAACACGTCAATGGGTGCTAATATAAGTTGTGGTGGAGCAGGTAATAATGTTATCTCTACAGGTATGAGATGTGTAACAGTAGATGGTGCACCAGGAACAGGTGTACCTCAAGTAGGACAAATCATAGATTTATCACCTTTAAATCATGGAACTGGTTTGATTGGGGGAATTGGTATAATTACAGGTGTAAATACTACTAACCAAAGTGGGGATCATCATAATTTGCAAACAGCTGCTTGCCCTTCTTCATCTCCAGGATGTCCAAATCAACCACCACCTCCACCAACATCAGGATGTGATCCTAATGGTTCATTCCCTGGTAGTTTTAACCTTTCAAGTTGGACTAACACTTGGACAAGTTTACCAAACTTTTCAAACACGACAAATCCAAATCAACCTTGTAATTTTGTTTGTCAAAGAAGAAATCAATGGACAGCTCAATTAGCAGCAGGTGGTATGGGTCCCTTACAAACCAACATGGTATCATGTAAATTAGAAGAAGCAGAAGCTCAGTATCTAACACACAATTGTGCTACTTCAAACGCTAACAATTGTCCTTAAGATAAAAAATATGATAAAAAATACATTAGAAACCTTAATTAAACAAGCTTTAAAAGAAGCAAAAAGACCAGATTATCCAGATGTTGATGGTGATGGTGATAGAAAAGAACCAATGGAAAAGGCTTTTAAAGATAAAAAAGCTAAAAAAATAAAAAAAGAAGCAGCAAAACCAGATTTTCCAGATATTGATGGAGATGGTGATAGAAAAGAATCAATGAAAAAAGCTGCTAAAGATAAAAAGAAACTACAAAAAGAATCAGATATATCAGCAGGAGAAAGTAACACTAATTTTAAGCTTAAAGTTGATGTTAGCAATAAACAATCAGAAACTAAGTTAGGTATTAGAATTCAACTAGAACCTAAAGAGGGATTTTTAGAACCAGATTTAAAAGATAAATTAGAAGCTACATTAGCTAAAAAATTAAACAACGCTTTAGAACAATTTGACATGCAGGTAAGTAAAGACACAGACGTACCTGACCCAACAGTTATTGGTTATTTTATCCCACTATCACAAATTAAAAACATGATAGTTAAATCATTAGGAGGAAGTAAATCAACAACCCCTACAACACCCCCAACTTCTGCCCCCGCAAAACCAACAGCAGCCCCTTTAGCACCAACTTCAAGTGTTAAAGATGATGTTGAAGAAATGATAAATGAAGAACTTATTAAAGAAATGAGAGTTCGTGAATTAAAAGAAATATCTAAAACTGTAAGAAAAGAAGACTTTTATGAATTTATAAATAAAGGTCAAAATATTATTCGTACATTAGAAGAAGCAGGAATAGATAATGGTAAAAAATATTTAGAATATTTAGTTAAACATAATATAATGTAATGGCTAGAAAAATACCTATTATATCTTTAGAAGATTTTGAAGCAAAAGCTAAAAAACCATTAATGATGAAGACATTAGTAACAAAAATAGCTAATGGTATAGAAGATAATTTAGAATCAGTAAACATAGCAGAAATAAAACACACAGATATAATATTAAGTGTATCTAAAAATGAGTGGAAAGGTGGCTTAGAAAATGCTATGAATTATTATATAGAAAAAGAAGAGTACGAAGAATGCTCTAAAATAAAAAAGTTAATAAAAAAGTTATAAATGGCAGAATATGCAATGGCACTTAAAAAAGGGATGGATCTAATTCATAAAACTAACCAAGAAACTTACGAACAAGCATTACAGTATTTTACAGAAATAAAACAAATGCCTGTAGAAGAATTTAATAAAATATTTATAGTAATAGAAATAAAAAATAAATGAAAACATGTTACACAAGAGAACAGATTGAAACATCTGTTAAAGCAAAAGGATACAAATGGTTTGAAGACAATAATAACAAAGGATACGACGTTAATATTGTGGGGGTTAGAAATTCAGAAACAAAAGGCAGAGTAACAAACGCATTTGACGACTGTATTACTATATCCTATAAAATTGATGGTGAGTGGGAATTTCATTGTTTTCAATGTACAACCGATCCAGGTTCAGCATATATGAATAACCCAATTGTAGAAAGTAAGGGAACAGCAATATTAAAACCAAACCAATATAGAGGTTCACATAAATTAAGATTACATGCAGGTAAATACTTAGCATTAGGTCAAAAGAAAGACGTTACAGTTTATAGAGATAATGATCGTGATGACAAATATGATTTAGACGAATCAAAAACAGACACAGGTTTATTTGGAATTAACATACACAGAGCAACAGGTAGAAAAGGAGGCAAATCTACAAGAGTAGACAAATGGTCTGCAGGTTGTCAAGTAATTGCTGACAATGATGATTGGCATACGTTTTTAGACATCTGTCAAACAGCAAGAGAAATACATGGGAATTCATTCTCATATACATTAATTGAAAGTAAAGATATAATATAATGAAAAAATCACAATTAAGAAAAATAATTAGAGAATCAATTGGAGAATTGATGAAAGAACACGTTAATAGTGCTACTAATAGTTGGATACCAGAACCACAAGGTGGAACAAATCATACACAAGCTGACCACCATCAAAACTCACAGTACCCTCTGCTAAATCCACATGCTCCATCTAATGGTAGATATGTTGCTGTATATCAGAATGGGGGTTGTGAAAATATTGGAACGGGAGCTCAAGGCCACGCTTATTCTACTACAACAATTTGTATGACTGTTAATGGAGGACAAGTACCACAACAAGGACAAAAAATTATGATTGGTGGAGTAGAAAAAGTAATCAAAAGTTCATTTGATCATGCCGTTTGTTATGGTCTTATAGATCCTAGCACAGGTGATTTTTACCCATCTTTAACACCAGGAACACCAGGGACAATAGGAAACTTTACTGATCATCAAACTGTAGGTGATTGTCAATCTACATCTTCAGGATGCGATCCATCAGCTTGGTCTAATCATCAAAACTGGATAACTCAGTTTACTAGTATGCCACATTTTTCATCTTCAAACCCAAATCAACCTTGTAATATGATTTGTAATAAACTCCAAATTTGGAATAATAACTTATCAGGTGCAGGACCCGTTCAAACAAACCAATTAAATTGTAAAATAGAAGAAGCACAAAATCAATCTGGGATTCATGGATGTAATTGTTAAAAACAAAATAAAAGGTTATGTCAAAAGAAGATAATGTTGGCAAAATAAAATCTTATATTGATGAAGTTTTAGGAACAAAAAGTAGTTTAAGAAATAAATTACCTGCTAAAAAATCACAAGAAAAAGAATTATTTTGTGAAATTCTACAAAATTTACAATTTGTAAATGGTAGAACTATGGGTATGAAACATGATTATAAAGTCAATATGATGGAGTATGATGATCCTTTTTATGTAATTATAGAAAATTTACTTAAATCACATTATACTAAAGAACAACAAAACATAATAAATTGGTGGTTATACGATAAATATCTTCCTACAGGTGAAATATTAGTTCTAACAGATAAAGAAACTGAAGAAGTTATACCATCTGAAACCCCTGAAGATGTTTGGGATCTAGTTCAAGAACATGAGAAAAAAAATACTAAGTAAAACTGACATTACACGTGCTATGAAGCACACAAAGTCAAACATGGCTGCTGCTCGTTTTTTAGGTTGTTCATACCCCCATTATAAACAATACGCTAAATTATATAAAAACGAAGAAGGCCAAACATTGTTTGAAGCACATTTAAACAGACAAGGTAGAGGTATTTCAAAACATTTATACAAAAAAAAAGATTTAGCTTCCATAATGGATATTTTAGAGGGAAGAGTAGACGTCTCAAATTACAAACCAGTAGAAATAAAAGATAGACTTATACACGAATCACTTATCAAGGAGGAATGTCATTGTTGTGAGTTTAATGAACGTAGAGTAATTGATTATAAAGTACCTTTAATTCTTAATTTTAAAGATAAAAATAAGAAAAATTGGAAATTAGAAAACCTAGAACTACTGTGTTACAACTGTTACTTCTTAAATATAGGTAACGTATGGAGTGATAATCAATTACAACAAATGGAAGACCATAACCAAAAGAATAAATTCAACAATGATCCTGAACCTGAATGGGAAGTAGACGAAGCTCAAAAAGAACATTTAAAATCACTTGGCTTATGGGAAGATAGTTCGTACGATGAAAACGAACTAATATCTAAAATATGAGAGTAATTTTATGGATGTTGTTTTTTACCCTGTCTATATGGGCTATTTTAGGGTTAAAAAACTCAATAAAGCAAGAAGAAGTACAAACACAAAGTACTATAGACAGTTTACAAAACGTAATAGATAGTTTGTATCATGAAATAGATACACTACAATGGGAAAACCAAATATGGGATTTTAATTTATCTCATAATACAACTCATTTATTATCTGCTATAATGTATGTTGAATCAAGTTATAATGATTCAGCTTATAATTCTTATGAAGATGCTGTTGGGTGTTTACAAATTAGGAAGACCATGGTTGATGATGTAAATAGAATATTACGTAGACAAAAATCAGATGT
>Ga0181391_1000196_pt1 | contig 18175 bp, 20 predicted proteins | sample 14SPOviralmetaG_FD_130080 | JGI IMG/M metagenome (GOLD analysis project Ga0181391, IMG submission 130080) | Marine viral communities from the oligotrophic San Pedro Time Series (SPOT) site, San Pedro Channel, CA, USA - 14 SPOT_SRF_2010-08-11 | ecosystem: Environmental > Aquatic > Marine > Strait...
CTTGTGTAACTAAACATCTTTCTGATAAGAAGTTTACTTCCATTGCATCCAAAGATGAAGTAAAAGCACCTCCTACAGAACCAGTTAACCAAGACTTCATACGTCTGTCATCAGCTTGAGAAGATCTATAACGCACGTGTAAGAATGGTCTTCTAATGTTTGTTCCTAAGATTTGATCATATACCGTAGAAGTTCCAGCTGGTACTAATACACCTTCAATAGATGCAGGTCCAGCAATAGCTCCACGAGTAGAAGCATCGTTTAAGTATTTCCAGTCAGTTTTATAGAAGTCATAAGAACCTCTTCTGAAACCAGAGAAACCTAAATTTAATGCCATTTCCTCAGAATTTTCAAATAATCCAAAAGCAGTACCTCCAGCGAATCCACCTGAGATAGAAGCAAGCATATCATCAAAATCAAGAGCAGTAGCTCTGTTTAAGAATAACATGTTTTCTTCAATAGCTCCTTGAGTATCTAAGTTTTTAAGTATTGCATCAAAAGCATCTAATCCAGCAGCAGCTGTAAATCCAGTTTGTACATTACCTCTCTGACTGATAGCAGAGAATAAACCTTGAGAACCACCACTTTGATTTGTTAATGCAGCAGGTCCACCAGCACTTAATTCTCCTTCAACCATTGCCATTTCTAAGTAATCTTCAAAACGTAAACGAGTTTCAGATTCAGCTTTTAAATACCATAAGTATCCTCCAGTTCCATCTTCAGTAGCAACTTCTACCCATCCAATCTGAGCAGTGTCAGAACCATTGATAGTATAAGTACTTCTAATGATTATTGGAGAGTTTGAAAATTGAGTAAAGCTAGGATCTACAGTAACCATAGGGTTGTTATTAGCAGCATAAGTATTTGCTCCTACAGCTGCATTTGCAGTTGAAGTTCCTTTCTGAAAATCAGAACCGTAAACAAATATCTTTTTTCCAGCACCGTCAGCAATACCAGCAGCAGCTAAAGTAGCAAAACCATAAGGCTCTACAACTAACTGTCCTGGATTACCTCCTCCACCTGCTAAGCGAGTGTCAGAAGTTCTAACAAAACATTTTGCTTCACCACCGAATTGATCCATTACAACTATCGTTGCGCCTGGAGAAATTACGTTTACAACCGGCACAGCGGCACCTGCAGCTGTAACAGGAATTGTAATTGTTCCCGCTCCAGAAGCTGAAGTACAGTTGTTATAAGCAATGTGTAATCTATTTTGTTCAGACCAAATTACTTGATCAGATGTCATTGGCATTTCAGCGCCAACCATTCTTAAAAATCCTGATAACGTTCTGTTACCATATCTTTCTACCTCTGCTTCGTAAAGCTCTGGTAGGTATTGTTGTGAGAAATCGTTTTGTCCACCTGTGAAATTTAGGTAGTTGTTTGCCAACGTTTGTTGTTGTTGACTTGGTACGATTGAACCAAATTGCGGAGCAATTGCCATAATTTTAATTTTTAATTAGTTAAACTTTTTAGTTTTAATTTTTAGTTTTGACGAGTCTAACCCACTAATTGCTTTAACTTTTAATCCGTTTATAAATACATTTCCGTCGGCAACTCGCCTAGGTTCGTCTTTAGATGGATTCTTAGATCCACTGATTATGCTTTTTACACCATCAGCTTTTCCTTGTTCGTAAAAATGATTAGCAAGTTTATCTGCGTTCATAGCAGCATACATCGCTTTATGGTAACCTGCAGCGTCTGTCATTAATCCTTCTTCGTTTGTATATTTACCTACGAAGTTTTGTACATCAGCTTGTAGTTCACCTACTTTAACCGGATCTTTAATTCCATATCTAAATCTTTTTTCTCCAAGATTAAATTCAAAACCTTTGAATTCATTGTTGAATAGTTTTTTAGTTCTGTCTCTAAAATCACCGTGCACTTGTGTAGCAACTTCTTGTTGCTGCTTATATTGGTCGTAAAAGCTAATAGCTTCTTGTTGTTCTTGAGTAACGCCCGGTCTCAACTTGATCTCGTCGTAATATTTGCTCTTAGAACTTTCAAGAAATTGTTTTGCGTTTGCAACCTCTTCCTTAAACGCAAGTTTTTTCTTACGTATTTCTCTTGGCTCATCTACATCTTCATCAAAATCAAAATTATCTTCCATTAAAAAGCTAATCTCTTCTTGATCTAAATGTGGTTTTGCCTTTGTATAATATTCTTTTAAAACATCTTTAGGACTATAAGAGCTGTAATCTTTGTTTAAAGACACATAGTCTTGCACAGTCCCACCAGTTTCTTCCATGAAAGATACTAGTTTTTCAATGTTTTCTGGTAAAGGTTTACCTAAGATTTTTTCATCTCTTTGCGCTTCTTTAACTTCTTTCGCTATTTCCTTTACCTCTTCTTTTGTTATTTCTTGGATCGGGGTAATTTCTTCAACAACCTCGCTGGGCTTTGATACTTGTTCGTCCACTCCAGAGCTATCTCCGGTTTGTTCGCCCACATCCATCTTCTTTGTTTCTCCGATTTGAATGGCATCTTCTTCTTTTTTTAAAGCTTCAGTAGGGATTTCCACTTTTATAACCTCTGGGGCTATATCACCTGTTGCCTCTGGTTTTGTTAAATCAACCTTGGTTATTTCGTCTTTAGATTGTAGACTTAAATTTTTAGGTTTTTTCTTTTTAATTTTAAACTCACCTTCTTGCTTGATAGGCTCATTTGATTTTGTTTCTTCTGACATGATAAAATATTATATAATTATTAAATAGTTAACTAGGCGGCATTATATTTTGTAAACCAAACGTGCCTAGTTGTGATGAATCTCCACTTTCAAAATCTACTGGAGCTGAATCGTTTTGTCGTTGATTTATTAATTGACTTTGTTGAGTTCCTTGTAATTTAACTCTTTTATCTTTTCTATCTTCTATTTTGCTTTCTTTCTCAGACTCTACGCCCATTTTTATTTGAGCTAACTGTTTTTGGTACTCAAATTCTTGAGCCATTAACTGTTGTTTAACCGTCATCTCTGTTTGCATCCTTTGAATTTCAAACTGTGATTTGGCTTGTTCTACCTGTACTTTTGATTCTGTCATAGCTTGGTTTTTTTGAACCTCAGCCATAGCGGCAGCTTCTGTAGTTTTAGCATTTGCTTGTGCTTGTGCTTGAATCATTTGCTGTTGTTGCGCTTGCTCCCTTGCTATTTTCTTTTTTCTTTTTTGCTTCAACAACTGATTAGCTAATTTAAGGTTTTTTATTTGCCTTATATCTATAGCATCTTCTAAGTCAATACCTCCGCTTTGCAAAGCTATTTGTATGTTTTGCTCTAACTGAGCTTGAGCTTCGTCATCAGGTTCTAATTCTAAGAATATACCAAAATCATGCAGATTAAGTGTAGCTATTTCAGCCAATGTACTAGCATTAAATAATGATATGCTCTCTATTAAAGCATTTTTAGTTAAAGGAAAAGAAAGTACATCAACCATCTTTAAAGATATGTTTTCACATATTCTAAGAGCAAGAAATAAGCTAGCTTGATTAACGTGTTTAGTTGCTATATTAGATTGATTAGCGGCCATCTTTGCTATGCCTACTAACGCGTCTTTATCCTGCATACTACCATCTCTAGCTTCGTTAAGACCTGTTACATCTCTTATCATTTGTAGATAATAATTGTAAGTCATTATTAAGCTTTGTAACTTAGCGCTTCCAGCTGATGATTGTAATTCTTGAATAGGCACTTTACCTCTATTTAGCTCTCCATCTTGAGTTAGAGATCTACCAACGATAGAACCAGTTTGAAAATACATGTTTAATGCCTCTGCTGGATTATAATTTGTACCGTTACCTAAGTCGACTTCAGCGAGCCCATCCATATCTAAGAACACACCATCTGGCACCATTCTAGACAAGACCTGCTGCATTTTCAAATGTGTTATTTGAATCATGTCAGCAAAACCTGTTATCTTACTTACTATAGATTCTATTCTACCTTTATACATTCTAGGTGCACATATAGCGTAGTTCATTTCAACTTTAGTGTTGTCAGAATTAGGCCTTGTCATATTTTCAGCAAGTTCCCATTTTAACATTATATCTGTACCAAGAACTTTGACACCTGAGTATAAAACTTCTATGGTTCTAGAAACCTTGTTATACGTGTCAGCAGGTGGTGGATTAAATTCGTCTGTTTTTTGAATAACTTTTTCTAAACCATTTTCAGTGTTTTTTAATTTAAACACTTGGTTCATATATGTCTTATATTCAAAATACATAACTTGAACCGTGTTACTGTCGTAGTTACCCCACCCTGTTATGTACTGCCTATTACCTGGCATTTCCTGTATTCTTTGAAGTTCTCTTTCTGGTATACTAGGAAATTGTTTTTTTAATTCAGGTATTGTAATAGACTTAACTTCACCAACATAGTAAACATCTTCAAAGTTAGGATCTTCTGTGTAGGAATATATTAAATTAGCTGGATCAACATAATCAACAACTATACCGTTTGTTTTATTAAAACTTGTTTTAGCACAAGCAATACCACAAACAACTAAGTCTTCATTTATTCTTCTTTTTGTCAATGGCCATCTATTACTAGCTAATGTAGTTGTTATAGCTTCCTCTTCTGCTATTTCTACCGATTGTTTGTAGGAAAGTTGCATGTGAAGTTCTAGTTCCTCATTACTTTGAGGTAGTTGTTCAGTTGGTATTTTTGACTGTTTAGCATCAATGCCTAAAGCTTGCTTTGCTTGCTGCATTAATTCTTTAGCGTACATATCTTCAGCTATAGCCTGTGCATATTTTGTTCGTTTTTTTACAGACTCTGGATCTTGAGAATATGCTTTAATTTCAAATTCTTTATTAGATATACCATTTACTACTATATTAACAAATTTAGATATAACAGGAACTGGCTTCCAGTCTAAATTTAAATAAGACAAATCACCATTTATAGATAACTCGTCTTTGTATTTTTGAACAGATTGCTCTCCTCTAGCGTATAGTCTTAGGTTATGAAAATTATTCCAACTAGTAAGGTATCTGTTACCGTTTGTTCTACCTTGATTAAACCACTCAGTTTCAATAGCAGAAGCTACTTGAGAGCCGTACTCTCTTGAAGCTTTTTCAGCGTCTGGTACTACCTGACTAGGAAAAGCGCTATTTGAATTAGTATATATTTTCATTTATTCAATTATTTTTGACAATGTACCTTTGTTATTATATCTTTTAAAACCTAAATTGTAAGAAGGTCTTTTGAATGTCGGGTTTGGTTTATACTTGTTTTTATTGCAAGCCATAATAGCTAAGCCTGAGCTTATAGACGCATCATGAGATGTTCTATTATTTATATTAAATTTAGCCCAATCTTCAAGAGTTCTTTGGAAATAAACATCACCATAATTACCATCGTCTTTTAAACCAACGTGGTGTTCTATATAAGATTCTATTGCTGCTGCGTGAGCTTGCTTTATATCTTCACTAGAGTTTGGTATTCCACCTATTTCTCTCTCTGTGGTTGATAATTTACTATATTTTTTATCTGGTCTATTTATAGAGTAACCTCTATAACCTCTACGTTTAAAGTAATACAACAGTCTAGGTTTGTTGTTTTCAGCAAGTATTGGCATGCCATAAAAAACACAAGCCATTAATACATCTTCAAAAAATATTTCAGCTGTTTGAGGTCTAGATATATATTCTAGGAAAAAATGATTTGATGGAACATTATCCATGTTAAACTTAGTTAAACCATGTAAAGCTCCATTAGATCCTCTTCTGTCTACAGTTCCAGATATATCGTAACTGTCACAACCAAAAGCTCCCATGTAATCATTGCCAGGCCATTTAAGTCCGTTTTTCTTTATAACACTGTTTTGCATTTCAACAGATGGTATCCAAGATACAAAAAATCTACCTTGCTTACTAGGCATAAAAACAACTTTAGTATCTTTTACGCCGTTAACCCATTGAAAATTACCTTGTGTTATTATTCCGCTGTTTTTTAAATCAGCATTCCAGTCTACTTGTTGATATATTTTAGTAAGATTAAATAAAGATGATTTAGCCTCGTCTCTAAACGCGTGCTCTTCTGTTCTTGGAAACTGTCGGTAAAATTCATTTAAACCATCTTGATCTTCTTTAAGACCATTTACTTCATTTTGCCAGTATTCAATCACACCTAGCTTTATATCAGAACCGTGTGGATCTTTTACAGCTTTTTTTGGCGTGTCGAAGACAGGTATGCCATAAGAATCAATGTATCCTTCGTAGTTCCATTCCATAGGTATGAACAAAGAATATAATCCCGAGCTAGTCTGCCCATTGGCGTTTCTTTTTGTAACATCTGAAGCGTTGTATAGTTTCTTAAAATTATCTCCTCCTTTATCTAAAGCGTTTGATGTACTTCCCATCATACACTTACCTATAACTTTACTACCTAATCTTAACGTTGTTTTTGTGACCCTCCAGTTGTTGAGGATGTTGTTCGGCCTTTCCCATTTACCCGATTCATCGTGGACGAGGAGTTTGAGTTTTTCCCCATCATAGGAGTTATCACCGGTGTTCTTCCAGTCGATGGTGGTGTCAAGACCGGTAATCTCCTGTACCTTCGTATTGGCGTCAAGCTTTCTACGGGTGAATTTGGAGGCTGGGACCCTATACGCGAGTTCTGTCTTCGGCCTGTCCATACCGTCCTGGATCGGTTTGAAAAAGAAGGGATAGTTGACGGAAATTGGTACCACCTTATCTGTGAACATCTTCTTAGCATCGGGACCAGATTTGGACAATATTCCGAACCGTGAATCCGTTGATATTGTAGCAAGGTTGACCGATTCAGCTGAGGACATAAATGAGAAACCTGACCTACGGTTTTTAAGATAACACATTCCATATGACCTGGGATCGGATTTGCAAGCCTCCCAAAATATGTAGAATAATCTATTTGATTCTCTAAAGTCTGGCTTCCCAACATCAATCTTGGACCACTGCAAGTACATGTAATGAGTACCAGTGATATAAGTAGGAACGTTTTTGTTAATAAACCAAAAACCTTCTTCACGTCTAGTAAATTCTTTGTCAATATAGTCATACCATTTTTCTTTAAAATCCAACGGGTATTCTTCCCAGTCGAACACAGATTTAATTTTTTTTAATTGCTTCGGGTATTCAGAGTAGCTCCATTTATTATTCTCAAAGTCTACCACTTCATTTTCTTTTGGTAAAGCTATTTTAAGATTTTGTATTTCATATACCTCTCCTATCTGACCTGTTTTACTTATTACTACTAGATCATAATCTTCGTTGTAACCATATTCCCACTTCTTATGTTTGTTTTTGTGATTTAAAGTTTTAGGATCAACATAGTTTTTTAATACCTTGTATAGAGTTTGCTCGTACATTATCTAGATCTACCTTCAGCAAAACCTTTAAAAGCTGTTTCTTCTTTAACTTTCTTAGGTTTTTCGTTTAACAAATCCTCTTCTTCTTGTATTCTATTTAGTATTTCAAAAGCATCAAATATGGCTAGCTTTTTTGTAGCTGCTGCGTTTTTTAGTCTATCCGCTGATATATCATCATCAGAATCAACAATAGCTTCTTTAGCTACCTTTATTAATTCTTCAACTGCTACTTGCCCAGCTTGGATTATATTCCTCTTGGTTTTGTTGATCTCCATACTTAATTACAATATCATTTGATTTCATACAATACAATCGCTCTTTGTCTACAATAAAGTCATATTCACCATAAGGCGTGTAGCCTACCGTGTCACCCTCGTTTATTCCTAGAGCTTCTAAAGAGCTATTACCTATTTTAAGTACACCAATAAGTTTTTTCTCTTTACTTACTTCTAAACCATCTCTATCAACTAGTGGTTTTATAAAACATCTACTATTTATAGAGTTCCATTTGTCTTTTTTCTTATAAAGATACACTTGATCTAGCGCACAGAAATACAAGCCATCAATAAATGATGATCTACTTTTCTTTTTAACGCCTTTCATATCGTAAAACGTACGAAAAACATTGTGATGTATAATTATTAAATCACCTTTACTTATAGGTGTTTTAAACGCTTTAGGAACTTCTACAACCTCAGCAATATTATTAACAAACTTAAAGCTTTCTATTTTAGTATTAAGTATTATTTTTTTATCGCCTATTTCTATTTCATTGTCGTATTCGTTTCCAACCGGTCTAACTATAAAGTCGTATAAACTTTTCATTAGTATTCTAAATCGTATTCAACGGATATAGCCATGTTAGAATTAAACTTCTTCCATGGCAATACATCGTTGTTTTTCTTTATGTGTATATTATAAGAATTGTCTGAGCCTTCAAAAAGTATATGCGATATCTCATGACCACCATATACTTGTTGACCTACAGAATAATGCATAGCATCATTTTTATAGTCAGACCCAATACTAATCTTTCTAATATTATTTGCCATCTTCCTGTTCGATGTCAGTGTAAGAACCGTCTTTCAAATCTATATTGACTTGGCCATACTGCTCTTCTAATTCTTTCTTTGTTTCGTCTATCTTTACAGTTACTTCTTTAATAGCTGCATGTGCATTTAGTTTTTGCACATCTAATAAACCTATATGTCTCAACAAATCATTCATCTTTGTTTGTTGCTCAGTTACAGTTTTTAATTGCTCTTCTGTAATCTTGTTTACTTTCATTTCTTTTACTTTACTCATAATTTAACTTAATTTAATTGTTTTTTTACTAATTTAATACCGTATACAAACCACACAACTGCTAAAAACACAGCTAATATAGGTATGCTCATATCCCAGGAATACTTTTGTGTACTTGGGTATTGCCTAAGCACGTAAGCTAAGAAGTGGTAACCAGGTAATAAAAGTATGTACAATACTATTTTTACATATTTCATTTTATTTAATTTAATTAATACTCTTACTATTTATTATTACTTATAGATTTGAACTTTTCCACACCTCGTGATCCAAAATAAGCTATATAAACAGTTGTAAGTAACTGTTTTAATAATGCAATCCACTCTTGCTCTACCGTAAAAGATATTTCATGGTGACTATCAACCCATATAAGAGCTATAGCCATAAACGATAAAAATATTAAAGCCATAGGTCGTGTGTTCTTAGAAAGCCACGAATCTGATTTCATATCGCTTTCCCAACGCCTTGTTATTTGACTCTCTGCCTCTGAATTAGCTTTATCCATTATTTCTTGGATTTGCTTTTTAATTAGCAGTTTTTCTTCTTCCGTGGTAGTAAGCTTATCGATGACGTTACCAACTTCTTTGATAACGCCACCCGTAAGCCATTGAATTATTTTTTTCAATTAAAATTTACTTCTTAAGTAAGATAAACCTCTACCTAACATAGTACCATCTTGATTTGCATCATTAAAAACAGTATCTCCATCACCTACTGGTTTATTTGTTCTTGAATCACTTACGTATCCAGTCTTAACAGTTGGTGTTTTAATTTTATTTTCTGGTGGAAAAAAGTTAGCCCCTATCATAGTTTCTCCATATCTATTAACAGATCCAGCTTTACCTCCAGTTCTTCTAACTGTATTCAAGTGATCACCAGGATAAGTATCATCAGATCCAGTGCTATCAAAAAGCATTGAATTAGCAAGTTTACCAACAACCCCTAAGTCTTTGTGTTGAGGATCGTGAGTAATAGTTAAATTATTACTTGCTTTTTTACCTACTAAAGATCCTCTACCCATTCCTCCTGTGTTTGGGTTTAAACCGTAAGATCCACTAGTCTTATGAGTATGCACTCTGTCGTCATCTCCATGCCCTTTATCAGCTGGTCCATGCTTCATGTATTTAGCAGCACCTCCATTGGTCATGATATCTTGAACTTTAGCTGCTCCTTTTTGGTAGCAATTTTTTCTTGCTGAACCATTAAAAGATTGGTTGTAACCCATTCTTGAAGCTCCTTTACCATCTTCAGCATAATCAGGCACACCATTTCCGTTTGCGTCTGGTTTTTTCTTAGCAGCTCCTTTTTGGTTTGCCGCTAACTCCTTTGCTGGAGCGCTTGATTTTTTAGCAGAATAACTTCCGCCATCTTGATTTGTTTTCATTTTTGCCATTGTTGTTTTTTTAATTTGTTTGCTTTAATTTTCTTTCCGCGGCGTATGCGTCTTTTTCCCAAGGACCTTTACCGGCTTGCATTACTGAATAGTCGTACTCTTTTCCTTTAAACATCACTTTACCAGCTCCTTTAGAATCAACCTCATAATCTAATCCAGTGCCTGGATTTTTTAATTCATCTTTATATTGATCAACGTGAACTTGTTCATGAGCTAATGTTTTCTCTAATTCTACTGGATCTTTTAAGTTTTCGTTTAAAATGATAACCCCGTTTTTAGGTGTTCTAGCAAATACAGGATCTTCTCCCATATCTCTTTCGAACACAGATGTACTCATCTTGCTTAAATCAAACGGAGAATTAATTTTAAATGCCATGTTATCTTCTGTAAGGAAACTTTTCGTTAAACCACTCTTGCCTATTATTACAACCACAGTTAATGTTAAGACCATCAGACACTTTGTCTACGATAGTCTTAACACCTGTTTTCTGTGTGAATTTAGCAATGCTGTCGCCAAGTCCTCTAGATTTCATCTACTATAGAGTTGAATCAGAACTAAATACAGCGCTTGACCAGTACATTTGGTTGCTAGATGGTAATCCAGCTCCGTCTTTACCTAACTGGCAAGAAGCAGCTACACCACCAGGGTTAGCTGTTAAAGCTTTTATGATAGATTGAGAAGGCATGTTAGCAGGTACAGTAATTGCAACTGGCTCATCAGCGTTAGCTGGAGTAGCAGCTCCAATAGGGCTTTTTGAAACTTGAAGAGTAAGTATTCTTCCACCAATAGTATCTGCTGGTACAGCAGCTGCGTCAGCATGACCAACTCCTAGTCCAACAATTCCTTTTAATGTTACTACTACACTGTAGTTTCCTGCTGCTACAACATCTCCTACGTTTTCAATGTCATCAACGTTTACTAATACATCTCTAGAGTAATCTCCCCCAGCTGCTAAAGTAGCGTTGTTGTTTGCGATTTTAAATTTTACAAATTTTGCCATAATTTTTGTTTTTGTTTTTGTTTTTGTTTTTGTTTTTGTTTTTGTTTTATGTGATTTATCAGTTTACTCTGTTTGTTTTAATGATGTTTTTCATCATACTTAAGATCTCCAGCTAATTTTGAAATGTGTTTTTCATCAGCTGTCATAGCTATATCACTGTGACCATGTTCATTGTCATAATCAATATCTTCTTTTAGATACTTCATATGATGCATGTCATCAGCTCTTGTAGCTTTGTAATTATGTTGAGTTACTCTAGTGTGCCTGTGGTAATTACCAGAGTATTGTCCTGTATATCCTTTTTTTGTATCCATATCTTATCTTCCTACTATAAAGTCACCTACTGTTATACCTGTTCCTGCAACTGCTGTTACATAATCTACAGCCACGGGAAGTATAGTTCCTGATTGTAAACCTTCAAATGTTATAGCTTGAGACGGTGCTGGTGCACCTCCTGTTGCTGATACCACTCCTGGTAATATTACAGTTATTTTTGCATCACCAGCAGTACCCATGTCTCCACAGTATATCACAGATGAGTTTAAATTAGTACCTAATACGCCTGATTGATTTTGAAATTCCCAAGCTGGTCTAACATCTATACTTGCAATCATTGCACCTGTCAATGGCATTGCTTTGCTTATTACAGCATCTTGTGTTCTAAATAGTCCCATTTATTTTTTTTTAATATTGTTTTCCTTGAGCACACAAAACAGCATTTAAACCTTTGTAAGGTACAGCTGCTTTTGATACTTGCATACCTGTTATTCCTGAGCTAGAGCCCATTCCGTGTATTCTACCTTCTTGATCTAATGGTCCGTCCCATATAGCGCTTTCACCTACTACGCCGTGAGCGTTTTTAGATGCCATAGTTTCATTGTAATTTGGATCTGTTTTATGCATAATTTTTTTTATTTACATGTTAATCATAGGGACGTTCATAGACTGCTCTAGCATTTGTTGCTGAGGTTGAAATGTTCCTGTTATCTGTTCGTTTGGTAAACCAAAAGCTTTTTCACTTATAGGGCTATTTTGCATTTGCGATACACCCATCATACTTGGATTAGAAGCAGCTAAAGAACCTTGATCAGAAATATCAGCAGCCATAGCTGAAGCTGGATCTGCAGGTGGAGTTGAACCCACTGCTGGTTGTTGTGCTGATTCTAAAGCACTAACTCTTGACGTTAAGTCTTGAATGTTATTATTACTAGTATTTTGACCAGTTGCTGATTGTGATTGTCTAGCTGCAAGTTTAGATGCTAAACCGCCTAGTAGCCCACCAGCAGATCTTCCGAAGTTCATGAATGGAATCATAATGTATCTTTGTTTACGTTTTTTATGGATTTAGTTAAAACCTTATCCATGTAAGATTTACCGTTAATTATTTTGTTTCTTCTAGAGCTAGTAGGTATTTTTTCATCTCCTAGCATTATTTTGTAAATTCTATTTATCAATTGTTTACCTTTAAAAGAAACTTTATATATATTATAAGTCTGCGTTGTTCTGTTTCTTTTTCTCCAAACAGTTATCCAGTTTTCTTTTATTAATCTAGACCAACGTCTGTTGTCCCAACTATAAGAATATACACCTGCTTCAAAATCTTTTTTTGTAAAAAGATCTATACAGTCAAGGTATATTAGTAACTCTAAATCAGACTCACGCAAGCTGTTGTTTTTACAAGCCCATTTGCGTATTATACGGTAATGTTTTAGCAAGTTTAAATCTTTTAAATTACTTGCATCTAGCTTTTTCATAAAACAACAACCACATCTTGTGTTTTAATTACGTGGTATGATTTATCATTAATTTCTATTTTGTGTCCAGCATGTCTATCGTAGTATATAACGTCTTCTTTTTGCAATCCAACGACTTCATCTCCTATTTCGATTACGTTTGCTCTAACGTACCTTATATCGTCTCTATGTAAACCTGCTAAAAGTAAACCACCTTTTGTTTCAGTAGTTCCTTCTTTTATTTTTTCTATTATTAAATTTCTACCTACTGCCTTCATCTATTCTCATATTATTGATTACACAATCGGTAGACAGTATTGTTGATGCTACGGAAGCTGCATTAATTAAGGCACTTTTAGTAACCAATAAAGGATCTATAATACCAAACTTAACCATATTAACCATTTTTCCTGTAACTACATCTAGCCCTTTGCCTTTAGAAGATTCTAATTGCTTTTTTTGTTCAGATGTTAAAACCACACCAGCATTTGCTAGTAGTGTTGAGAAAGGAGCTGTTATTGATTTTAATAATATTTCTTCACCAATACTTTTTGGTTTTAAAATATTAGAAGCATTCAATAAAGCAATACCTCCTCCTGGTACAATACCTTCTTTAATGGCAGCTTTTGTAGCACAGATAGCGTCTTCAACTCTATCGCTTTTTTCTTTTAATTCAATATCAGAGTTAGCACCTATTTTAACTACAGCTACTTTAGCGCTTAATCTAGCTAATCTTAATTCTAATCCAACTTGAATATGAGGTTTGTTTTTCTTTTTTAAATCTTCTTTTATAGTTGCTATAATATCTTCAACTTCTTCAGAAACATCATTAACTTGTATTATTGTTTGATCTTGTGTAGACGTTGATTTTTCACACACACCTAAATAATCAACCTGTATAGAGCTTAAGTCATCTCCTAAATCTTCATTTATGACAGTAGCCCCTGTAAGTAAGGATAAATCTCCAAATATTTCTTTTCTTCTTAACCCAAAAGAAGGAGGCTCAATAACATTTATTTTAATATTACCTTTCTTTTTGTTCATGACTAAAGCTGATAGTACTCCCGCTTCTATTTCGCCAATAACTAGTAGTGATCTATTATTCTTTATAACGTATTCTAACACTGGTTGTATTTGCCTTATTGAATCTACTTTTGAATCCATTAAGAGAACTAAAGCATTTTCTAGTTCAGAAACGTTTTTTTCTTTATTTGTTATAAACTCAGCATGTGAGAATCCTTTGCCGTATTCCACACCCTCTACTATTTCAACTTTTGTCACACCACCATCTGATGGCTCCATTGTGACTACACCTGTTTCACCTACAGCTCTAAAAGCATCAGCTATTAACTTACCTAGTTCTTTATCGTTGTTAGTTGATATAGTAGCTATGTCATCTATCATGTCACCTTTTACAGCTATTGATATAGATTTTAAATAGTCTACAACTTTTTCAACACCAGATGATATGCCATCTTTCATTTCTCTAAAGCTTTTATCAGAACTTATATCTGAATAAGCTGTTTTCATTATAGAGTGAGCTAAAACTGTAGCTGTAGTTGTTCCATCTCCTGCTTCTTTAACTGTTTTACGTGCTGCTTCTTTTAAAAGTGTAGCACCCATGTTTTCAACAGGATCTCTTAGTATAACTGAATTAGCAACAGTTACACCATCTTTAGTTATTATAGGATTACCAGAGTTGTCCTCCATGATAACACATTTGCCGCTAGCCCCTAATGTGGAGCTAACAGCTTTTGTGAGTTGTTCTATTCCTTTAAATACTTTATTTTTAGCTTCTTTTCCAAAGCTAAGGTTTTTGACGATTCCGTCCATAATTTGATTAGATTAAATTTTATTTATTTACTTAAAGGTTTTAACGACTTGTGGTCCGCGAATATAAGAAAGCTTTTTCTCATAGTGGTTAATTGAAGCGTCTATAGCTTGTTCAGCTCCCTCAATTGTTTCGCGTCTCGTTACGTCTATCCATTTTTCGCAGCAAACATCCTTTTCTGGATTACACTCGCAGTCTGGATCTTTATATTCGGTTTGATAAAAACCGTTTGGTAATTGCACAATTCTCCAGTTAGATTTTTTAGCAACATGCTTCCAAAGGTCTAAGGTTTGTTGTGTTGGTTGTTGTGGTTGACTACTCCACGTGCTAGTCGAATAAAATAGTGTCATTGGTTTTGGTTTTAAATTGACATTGGTTATCGCTCTTCCCGAGCAGGGTATAAATATATTATTACAAGTTTTTACTCTTTTTTACTTTTTTTGTTCTAAGGTGTCAAGTCTGGTTTCTAATAACTCAATTTTAGCTAAAGCTTCTTGCAAAGCACTTGTTAATAAAGGCACTAATTTTGATTGATCAATTGATTGATATTCAGGATCTCCCTTGTAATCTAATTCATCTTTTTGACCTGTAACGGCTTCTGGAACAACACCTGAAGCTTCGTGGGCTAAAAAACCATCTACTTTTCTTTTAACACCTCTTTCGTCTGACTCTTCTTCAATAAAATTAAACTTACAAGGTTTTAAGGCTTTTATTCTTTCTATAGAACCTGACATTGGTTCTATGTTTTCTTTTAATCTATAATCAGAGCTTGTGTTATAAGACGTGCTTGAAGAACCGAATTGAGTTATAGTTCCAACTGAACTACCAGAGTTACTATAAAATCTCATAAAGGTAGATCCAGTGTTAGGATTTTTAACAGATATACCGGCATTACCGTACCTTGGCCCGTTAACAAAAATACCATGTGCACCGTAAGGAGAACCTGTTGTAGAGTTGTATATTTGAAGACCTATTCCACCTGAAGTTTGAGTAGGCCCTTGTATCTGCAGTGCTCCCTGACTAAATGTAGATCCACTGTAATTTATACCTAAAACATTACTACTTGTATTCCAGTATAAAGTATCATATGTTAAACTATTAGAACCTGACCATATTGGTACTCTATTTGCAACCCCTGTTCCTGTTGCAGCCCCTGCATTTAATAAGAACCTAGCTGGTGTTTGTTGTCTTTGTACTTGAGGTGTTGAACCCGAGGCAGAAGTGTAAACAGGTATGTATGTAGCACTGGTATTAGTTACTAAATTAGCAGCATTGTAAAATTGCGCTACTGTTATATTACCATATATCGCCTCTTCAATATTCTGTAAAACTAACCCATTACCACCAACACCCATTTCCATATTACCACCTGTAGCTTGGACGTAGTTCCATTGATCACCATCATCATCAAATATAATTTTATTGTCTTCCTCTAAATTTATTGGCCCACTATTAAATGTGTTTCCATTTCCAGAAATAGTACCATTTGATTGTATTGAAAATCGAGTAGAACTACCGTCTTTTACTCTAAAATTATCTCCAAAATATATATTAGTATCAGATCCAGTAGATAAAGCTTGGTTTGAGATTTCAACATTATTAGATGAATCCAACGTAAGCAATGTTCTTATACTACTACTTGTGTCTGTTCCTAGATAATCACCGTTATTTGGTATTAAATAATTACCAGATAATAATCTGTTAAGACTGAGATTGTATGTTAAATCTGAGTCAGATGCTATGCTAGAAGTATTAGTCCAAAAAGCTATGCGATTAGAAACTCCAGTTCCTGTTACAGTACCTGATCCTGAGTTTGCATCTACGTATGCTTTTGTAGCTGCGTCTTGAGCTGAAGTTGGATCAGCGACATCAAGGATTCTATTTGCTCCCATGTCGATAGTGGATGTAGCATCTCCAAATCTATCTAAAGGTATTGACTGTAATCTAAGGTTTTTAACCTCTCCAAGCGACTGTCCAGGGTTTGAATCTGCGGCTAATATATATGGAGTATATGGCTTTGTTGCAACAGCAGCTGAAATACCGTTAGCTCCAAATATTAAATTATCAGTATCGTTAGCGTCGTAGTTTACAGAAATAGTAACATCTGTAGCTGATCCTGATTTTTTTATACCTACTCCCTCATTGATAACTTGTACACCACTATCGTAACTATCTACATAAGCGGTTGTGGCTATTTTTGTGCTATTATTGCCTTGTGATTGTGTTACTCCTGTGGTGGCAGTATTTATTGTACCATTTAAGTCACCTAAAAATGTTGTTGCGTATACCGACGACCATAAGCGGGAAGAAGTACCAAGAGCAAATGTATTACTAGCGCCAGGTATAAAACCACCACTACCTAAATATCCTATAGCAGTACTATTTGCTGTGAATGCTATTTTACTTGCTTCAAATTTAATATTGTTTACACCAGAAACACCACCAATCTCTAAGCCATCATAGTATATGCTTGTTATACCTGTTTGAGCAGGTGTTACAGCAATGTCATCAGCATTGACAGTTATACCTGTTCCAGCTCCTGCGTTTAAAGTAACAGATGCTGAGGTACCACCACCTGTTAAACCAGCACCAGCTCCAACAGATGTTACTCCAGAAGAAGAGCTTGTTCCAGCTCCTATGAGAGTTCTTATTTCTTGTCCAGTTACACCAGATGCTAAAGTAGGAGTTCCACCACCGCTAAATATACCTGGTTCTGCAAAAGATGTAAAACCAGAGTTATTGTTGAATATACTTAATGGTATAGATGAAATTGTACTTTTTCTTTCCGCGTTACCATCTAACGATATTAAATGATCTGTTCCAACTAGAGTTCCTGAATCTGCAAATTCACTTAAATCTAAAGCTAAATTTACTGTACCACCATTAGTTACAGTTGTTCCTCCATCTAACCCTGTTGCTGTGTTTATTACAAAGCTTGACATTGTGCCCTGCGGATTACTAAATGAAGTACTTAAAGTACCACCATCTTGCTGTGTAAGTGTTAATGTTATTGTAGAAGAACCTGAATCACTAAATGCGGTAATCATGTTATCATACGCAGAATTAGATTCCGCAGAACCACCGCCACTCCAAGTAACTGCACCACCAACAGCTAAAGCATTTGATGATGTATTAAATGTCAGACCACTGTCACTTGTAATATTGGAGTCACTGTTCCATACTGCAAGTCTAGTATTACTACCAGAACCTGTTACATTACCTACTTGGGTGTTATCTACCTTCTGCCAAGCATCTGTTGCTTGATCAGAGAATACAGCCCAATCTCCTACAGCCCAATCTGTAATACCGTCTAAATTCGTTGAACCTGCGGTTGATACAATATAGTAATAACCTGGTGTTCCAGATCCACTTGTTAATGTTGGTGAGTTTGAAGATGCGTTCCAAGTACCTTGATATTTTAATACCCCTGTTACAGCTGAATTAATAGCTGTTTGTATTTGCGCTCCTGTTGCTAAGTTAGAAGAAGAAGAACTCACTGTGCCAGTTACAGCTGCAACTGTCCTTGACGTTGATGAACCACTTACGTTTATTGTAGATCCGCCATCATC
>Ga0181391_1000206_pt1 | contig 17644 bp, 18 predicted proteins | sample 14SPOviralmetaG_FD_130080 | JGI IMG/M metagenome (GOLD analysis project Ga0181391, IMG submission 130080) | Marine viral communities from the oligotrophic San Pedro Time Series (SPOT) site, San Pedro Channel, CA, USA - 14 SPOT_SRF_2010-08-11 | ecosystem: Environmental > Aquatic > Marine > Strait...
AGAAAATCCGTAATAGTAAATAAAGACTGGACTTCAAGACCATATTCTTCTAGTCGTTCTTTTCCACCTTCTTGACGATCCAATAAAATGATCACCTTTTTTATTTTATAATCTTTCAAGTATCCTAGAGATTGAATAATACTTGTTCCAGTTGTAAGAATATCATCAATTAAAACAATTTCATCACCCAATTTAATATCACCTTCAATCATTTTTTTTGTTCCATGTGATTTCATCTCTTTACGCAACATTATCATAGGAATCATTTTTGTAGTTGAAATAACAGAACAATAGGGAATTCCTGCATAGGGTAAGCCACAAATAAAATATGGTATATCTTGTTTATTGGGTAATAATTTTGCTAAATGTCTACAAATAAGATAAAATAATTCTGGTTTGGAAATTAATGGACGAAAATCAACATAATAGTTAGATTTCATACCAGACTTAAGTGTAAAACTACCCCTTTTTACAACGTTTTCTTTTCGTAAAAGAACTAGTAAATCAGTTTGATTCGCTGATTGTGTATTCATTTTATTATGAACTAGATTCTATTTTTATAGTGTGTTCTCTTTAATTATCTATTTTTATTGTAAATTATAATGGATCCATGGTCTATGGGTGCAATTGTTACAGGAATTGTAGCCGGAACACTTGGAACTCTAACCTATTTAAAAATGTGGTATATGAAAAATTATGATGATGTATAATATAGATATGTCAAACAGAACAGCAAGAAGAAATTCTACAAGAAGAACTAGAACACGAAGACCTGAAATTACACCAGATCAAGTTAAAGAGAAGCTTGAAGAATTTGAACAAAAAAAGAATAAATTTGCTGAAAAATTTAATTTAGTCACACAATATGAAGAAGTTGGTAATGGTCAAGAAATGCTTAATGCATTTAAACAATCACAATTACATAAAAAAATAGATAAATTTGTAAAAAAATATATTAAACAAGAAGAAAATAAATTAGATAAAGTAGAAAAAGATTTACGACAAGAAATTAAAAAGAATATTTTAGAAAATAATTTTTATAGTGTTTCTGATAAACGAGAAAAATTAAATAACTTAATAGGTGAATATGAAGAAATAATCGGTCAAATTAGAACTTCAATGGAGGTGCAAAAACCATATAAATTTGACCTATATACATTTGAATATTATTATCACAAAAGTTATGAAAATAACCTTTCATCAAATGAAATTAATAAAATCAAGAATGATATAGCAGACTTACAATTATTAGTTGAAGATGAAGAAGATATGAAAAAAAAAAAAGAATTAGGACATCAAATATATGATAAGTATGAACTATTAAATAAAGTTATTGTTGATTCTGCTTTTGTTGATTTATTAAAAAATGGTTTTGAAGATCCAATATTAATAAAAGAAGAAATATATTATGGTTTAAATGATTACGTCAATGAATCAATTACTAGTTTGTATTCGGCTAGATCACCTACAAGTAGGGTAGGTAAGAAAAAAACAAAGAAACGCAAAAATCCTCGTAAAATAATGAAATCAAAACAAAGGAAAAATTGATATCATTTCATTAACCAGTATATTTTTAACTCTAATTCATAATAACACTATATTATGAGTCGTAGATATATGATTGAAGCCACTAATAAGAAATCTTCCTATGAAAAAGAAGAATGGCATCATACACTTAAAAACGGAGCAAAAGTTACAGTTCATATTACAACATTTTATCGATGGGGGGCTTTTACTGCAATGCTCTCTAAAAATGAAGTTAAAGAAATTAAAAAATTAGATCATGTAATTATTAATAATTATGATGAGTTTGAACTAGATGAACTAACCGATGGAGACAGTTATACAATTGAAATAGAAGAAGAAAACATTTATACAAAAAAGGAACTAGTGGAAATTAACCATTTGATTTATTCGTATAATGGTGTAGACTATACATCATGTGAAGAAGGTGAAGAGGAGGAAGAACCTGAATTTGATATTTGTGAATTTGAAGAAAATGGTTGGGAATCATATGATTGTGAATATGGAATTGTTGGAGGTTGTCATATTACAGATGATCCATAAAAATTGATAATAACTAGTTTAATAGAAACATAAACATACCTCATACACCTTATGCAAATACGACTCTTTAACTATCAAATAAACACAATGATGGATTTGTTTGAGACTTATTCAAATAACATATTTTTTAGAGCATGTTATCAATTCTTTACTATGATTAAATTCTATCTATTTTGGATAGTAATTCATTATATTACTACTCACGCGTATTCTACTTATTGCACCCCTATGAGTATGTTAGGTTTCTTTACATCGCCATTGCTAGCAATTTCACCTGCTTGTAGAGCTGTAGATTGGATGCGAACTGTATCCATTTATACAATTGAAAATATGTGGTATTTATTTGGTATATGGATTTCTAGTCATATGACTGGACTATTCAAAGGAATTTCACAGAGAATTCAACGTTAATTACCATTCTAATAATTTATTCGGAAAATTACCGCCAAAACAACGTTTACAACTAGATTCAGATATTATCCAATTTAAATCGGTAGTCTTTAAATATTCTAAACTATTTACGTCTAATATTTTTTCTATTTCTCGCACTGATTTATTATACGCAATTAATTCAGTTTTCGTAGGTATATCAATACCGAAGAGACAAGTATTACGAATAGGAGGGGATGGAATACGAATATGAATCTCATTTACTTCACATTGTTTTAACAATTCAATAATTTTTTTCATTACATTACCTCGCACAATAGTATCGTCAACAATAACGACATTCTTACCTTTAAGATTTTCATGATCGTATATAAATTTTTTATTACATATTATCTTTCTTTGTTCATCGTTACATTGAATAAAAGACCTATTTACATCAGCGCGTTTTTTTATCCACGATTCATATGGAAATTCCATTTCTTCTGCATATGCTTTGGCTGAAATAATACCTGAATCTGGAATACCAATTACAAAATAAGATTTATTTGAATTAAACGATGAATGCGTCATAGATTTATCTCTTTTTGCTAGAGTTTTTCCTAAGGTTTGTCTTACTAATTGAACTGAACGATTATCCACGCAACTATTTGGTTTTAAAAAATAGAGATACTCAAATGAACAAATTGAATTACAAGTATTTGGTTTTTGATATAGTTTACGACACTCATTATGATATATATGCCATATTTCACCAGGATTTACATTATCATAAAAATTAAAACGATGTAATGCATTTGTTTCAGAAGCTACACAATAATCATTCCCATCTTTTCCAATAACAAGTGGTCTTACTCCATAGCTATCACGAATAGCATAAATTCCCTCATTTGTGAGGAGTAGCAAGCAATATACACCTGGTATCTTTTCTAGCAATTCTATTAAAATTTCACGCCAGCTTGTTTTTTTACTCTGATTTATAGTTTCAACAATATATCGTGTATCTTGTATCTGTAATTCTTTTGGAAGATTACCATTATGTGCTATTGAGTAATTTCCCATTTTGTTTGTAGAATAAATAGGTTGTATTTGTTTTACATCACCAGCATCTCCAGATGTACAATACCGAACATGTCCGATTCCACAATTAATATAAAAATGTAAATCTGTTTTTGGTATCCCAGTAACTAACCCTAGTTTATGATATGTTTCTATTTTTTGTAATCCATTCCATGAAATACCGAAACTATCTTGACCTCTATGTTGAAGAAGTTGTAAACCGTGTTCAATATCTTTAATACATTTTCCAGATACTTCATTATATACACCAAATATACCACACTCTTCTTTCATAATTACGGTCTAATTATAGTCTAATTTAATATATTAATTAATAAAAAAAAATGTTTAACACAAAATAAAAAATATGTTTTTATTTTTATGCTTTTTTTGTAAGTTTTATTTTTTTAAGTCTCTACTCTATTCTACTCTACCGTAATCAAGTCAAAGAACTGCTCCATATCCGTCAGCATTGTATGCTTCTTCAAAAACTTAATTTGATGCTCCAAAAGTTCGTTGAGAATGCTCGCCATCTTATCTGTCGTATGATTTCTCTCGGCATCCACCTCTAAGAGATGAATCTTCATCTTGATGTTGAATGTCGGATTAAGTTGCACAAACTCAGTAAGTGAAATTTGTTTGCTAAACACTCTATCAGTCATGATTGACTCAATGGTTTCTATTTGCTTCGCGACAAAACTATAATCCATATTCAACTGAATTGGTGAAGCAAAGTAACCGACGAATGCTTTTGTTAGCTTTATCTTGTTATCAATGATTTCAAACACTACAGAAGAGCGACCCCCACACATCTCTCTCTCTTGCCACTCCTTCACAGAAAACTCATCAAGTATCTTTGTATCACACCTATGCTTTCGATAGAATGCTTTACAAAGTTCCTCAATTGTTCTCTCTGGAGCATCCAAGAAGTTCAGATAGATATAAGGAATCCACTCAGTAGACTTCTTTGAAAACCGCAGAGACACTGTATTCTTCAACCATGCATCCTGAATTTTGCCGCTGCTCCGAATCACATTTACAATTGGTAGTGGTGCATCACTCGGTAGATCTAAGTTGAGTTCTATTGCTTGTGTCTCAAACAAGATATGAAATCGCTGAAACAGTGGAACAAGAGCAACGTTGTCGTCGTGAACGCTAAACGATCCTCCGAATGGATGATTGTATACCTGTTCTGCAAAAGGCACACGATAACAACACAATTTATCAGCTTCTGTCTCATTGTAGAATTGGCGAGTAAGCATGTCTCTTGCAATGTGGCGACGTGTAAATATCATATCTCCACAGCAATTTTCAAAATTGGCTTTCATGTTCTCAACATCCTCACCAGCCTGAATAAATTTGTTCATAAGAGTACGAGCAAACATATTGATGTGATTTGTTTTGTTTTTGTGATAAACCTTTAAGACAAAGTAATTGTAGCAAAGATTTAAAGTTAGTTGTTTGTTTGTTTTCGGTAATAGCTCTGATAAGCGCAATAGTATGCTATTAATATACATAAACAGACACAATCAATTTTTAGCACAGGTTATACATACCACAATCCTAGCACAAACACAATACACACCTAGCACAACACACAAGATACACCTAGAATTACAATATAATACTCATAAACAATATCTATATTCACTATATAATATGAATAACGAGCAACTTACTCACTTAAAACTAGCAAATGAGGATACTCCAGAATTTACATTAGAAGGTTTAAAAACTTTATGTAAAATTGTAGATGTTTACGATGGAGACACTGTAAAAGTAGTATTTTACTACAAAGATGAATTATTAAAATGGACTGTTCGTTTATATGGTATTAATACCCCTGAATTACGTCCTTCACGTAGCTTACCCAATCGCGATGAAATTATACGTCGCGGTAAAGAAGCTAGAGATTATGTTATTGATAAATGTAATGAAACTGAAAATATGATTTATTTACATTGTCTAGGTAATGATAAATATGGACGTTTATTAGGTATATTATATACCGATGAATCTTATACAATGAGTATAAATGATTTATTATTAAAAAATAATTATGCAGTTGAATACATGAGATAGGTGTAAAAAAAATTGCAGAAAGAGGGATCGAACCTCTGACCTTCGGGTTATGGGCCCGACACGCTACCACTGCGCCATTCTGCATTAAAATGGGCTCGACGGGGATTTGAACCCCGGACCTCTCGCACCCAAAGCGAGAATCATACCCCTAGACCACCGAGCCTGGTGCCTCAACGGGGAATCGAACCCCGGGCAATTGCTTGGAAGGCAACTATGTTACCACTACACCATTGAGGCGAATTTTTACCTAACCCACACCAATAGGAAAGAAGACAGTCAGAGAACTATTATAGAATAATAAAAAATCTTTTATTAGTTGCTGTTAATTCTCTTAAGATATCCCATACGGGGTTCGAACCCGTGACCTTGGCATCGCTTACGCGTACAAGCAAAGGAATCGCACCTTCATTAGCATAACACTTCTTGTGTGTTATAAGTACCACGCTCTAACCAGCTGAGCTAATGGGATTAAAGGATTCTTCATCCTAAAGAGGCTCAGAAGGGAATTGAACCCTTGACCTTCAGTTTACAAGACTGACGCTCTACCCCTAAGCTACTGAGCCATCTACAGAGAACAATTCGGATTATTAAAGATAAACTTCAATAGATTGCTGTTCGTTCTCTTACACAATATCCTGTTGTCTCTGCTTTATGCCTTGAAAAAAATTGATTGTTTTTTCCGCATTAAAGGAATAAATAGATTTACTATACACTTAACAATGAATAACGAAAAACAATATCAGCGGCGTATTATATTTTACGATTTTGAAACGACTGGATTAAATCCATTTGAAGAAAACGTAATTGATTTCTGTTTTAGAGAGAATGATACTATTATTCAAGGTCTTGTAAATACTGATAAATTACCACTTTCAAAAGAAGTAGCAGATATTACTGGTATTACAAATGATATGATTAAAGATGCTCCAGATATAATGACCTATAAAGAACCTATTTTAGATTTACTCACTCCAAAAAATCCAAATGATAAAACATATCTTGTTGCTCATAACAATAACAGATTTGATCGCTTCTTTCTACAAAGAATGCTTCGGTCATTTGGAACAAATACAAAAGAATTAAATATTTATTTTATTGATACAATGGATATTGCAAAATGCGGTATGCCTTTCATGAGATCCATTAGCTTAAAAACACTTTGTAAGTATTTCAGTATTCCTGAAGGAACTCACCGCGCTCTTTCTGATGTAAACGCTTTAGAGAGTGTATATTACCAATTAATTATTAAACTAGCAAACCAAATAAAAATAAAAACAACACAATTACTCGGAAATCCTGAACTCGTTTATTCAATTCTATATGTTTAACTCTATTTTGATTCATCTTCACTATCGGGTAAAAACTGTAATTGATCTAATTCTTTTTCCTCATATGACTTTTTCTTATACGTATTTTTTTTTTCTGTAATCAAAGATTCATAACCAATCTCACGATAATGTAATACTTCATCCCAAAAAGAACGCAGTTGTGGTTCTAAACGATTCCACATATCTCTATCACGCTTTACAAGAGTACAACTATATTCTTTCAATTTCCAATAAAGAGTTCCCAAAATCTCATTTTCGGGATTTTCGTCCAAAATCTCTGACTGTACCCTATCAATCCACTTTTTTATTGATTTTTCTTTTAAACAATCGTTATAGCTCGCATATTTATACCCTTCATTCCTTTTAGAAAAATCATAGTAAGAAATGAGCACTCCTTTTTCCATTTTATTGGCCAAAAAATTATGATTTTCATCCTCACCTACATCCGCCATAAATTCATCTTTTGGAATTTCAACAATCACAGTTTGTAAGAAATCGCAATATTCCAAGTCACAAACTTCTAGTTGTCCTTGCACTTGTAAATAGTAATATCCAGGGATCGTGCCGTCTAATTTACGACTTTTCGGACACTTAATTTCTAGCATACGACCGACTAGATTTTTATTATTACTCGTATAGCAACAGATTCCATCAGGAGATGCTCCTAAATAATTCAACGTTGAATGAGGAATACAACCATATTCTCTCACCTTTACATCACAACGACGCTCATAAATAGCAATTGCTACATCCTCATATTTTACTCCATGAATAATAGCCGGACCAGCTTTAAAAGGTTGATCTTCTCCACATTTTTTTCTAATTAAACGCTTTTTATCACTATAAGGATTTACACCTACTGCTGTTCCAAAATCACTAGCAGTCAAACGTGTTTTTCGAAAAGCATACCATTCTGGACTACGCTGGGCTGGTTGAGGAATAGTATCTAAATAACGAATATGCTCCTCTAATTCTGCTACTTTTTCAGTTGTATATTCCGGTTCTGCTAGAATTTCACGCCTCATTAATTCCTCAATAATCCTCAATCTACATTTTTCATTAAAACATTGTTGTAGCCATTCTTTTGGTTCAAACAAGTGGAATACTGTATGAAAAACTGATTCAATAAATTGCTCCAAAGCTTCTTCATCATGAAATAAACTACTATCACATTCGTGTGCTACAAGATGATCGTATACAATAGCACCAATAGAATCCATTATATCTTTGTTTCTTTTTTGAGTAGATAGGAAGGTATCTGTTACTAGGGTTTCTTCTTCTATATCAAGAAGAGTATCTTGATACATCCATACTAATAAATAATCCATCAATTTTTGTTCTTACTATAATACTTAAATCTTCTTTAAAGTATATACTGCATTTTGATTATTCCATTACAATTTAAAAGATGAAAATACAAATGTGTGCAAAAAAAAAACTAGAAAATGCAATTTTAAAAATAGTTTTTCAATTTGTAGCAATAAGGAAAATGTATTAAAGTAGCAATAATTATTTAAAAGTATAATGTATTTGTTTAACTATAATTTCATCATAAAAAAAATCTATAAAAAGTAGCACATCTCTGCTCCCCGAGCCCCTTGGGGAGCAAGGACATTTTTTTTTACTTAAATATTTTTCACTACTTTTTTGACTATAAGAAATACATTATCATTTTATAGTAGATTATATAGTTTTAAGACAGTTTGTTATCAAAAAACTTGTTTTTTTTTTTGCAAAAACAGCGTTTTTTACGTTTTTTTTCTGCATTTTTGGTCAACATTGTTTAAAATTCCAGATGTTTTCATAATTTCTGCTACTTTCTAGCAAAAAAATAGCAAAAAAGTAGCAATTTCTAGCAAAAAAAGTAGCAAAAAGTGCATTTTTGAACAAAAATTTTCATTTTTTTCACGCTAAAAAAAAGTAGCAAAAAAGTAGCAAATTATAATTATAAGAAAACCTAAAGAAAAATATATTTTATTATTAAAAGTAATAGTATAATGCCTTCATTTTTTTGTGCTTGTTGTAACTACGCCACAGAAAGGAAAAATAACTATACAAAACACATAAATACAAAGAAACATACCCAGAACTTTTTAAAAAGTCAACAAAACCAAGAAACGCCAAAAAATCCTCATTTTCCTCACTTAAAAAAAAAAAATTTCCTCACTTTTCCTCACTTTCAAAATCATCCTCACTTTATCCTCACTTTGAAAAATCGCAATCCTCACTTTTTCCTCATTTTGAAAATAGTAGCACTCAACCTGTGCTAGTTCTAGAGGATGAAAATAGCAACCCTACTATCCTTATAAAAGATGAATCTGCGAATAAAAATCCAACATTTTCAACACTCAAAAAAAAAAGTAGCAATCATACAAAAAACAAAAAAGTGAAAAAAGAATATAAATGTGATAGATGTAACTATACTACTTATCGTTCAGATAACTTTAAAAGACATAAAGGATCTTGTAAAAAAGAACCTATTATGACTGTTAATGTTGTGGAAACGCGTCAAGATACAAATAAATTACTACAAGCTAGAATTGAACATCTTGAGACACAAAGACGAACAGAACAAGAACATTATCAGAGTATTCTTGCTGAAAAAGAACGTTATATTGAATCATTAAAGGAGCATAATAAACATATAAGCCAAACTCATTTCAATATTATTCAAAACAATATTATTACAATGAATCCTATTAAGTTTCTTAATACGTATTGTACTAATAATCCATCTCTTAAAGATGTTGTCGCTTCAATTAATGAAGGTCATGTAGACAAAGAATGCTTACATATGTTAGATCAAGCAATAGAAACAGAAAACTTCAATATGATTGGTGATATTATGCATAAAATATTACAAGACAATAACATGCAATTGATAAAACAAACAGGAAAACTACTAGGAACTTGCCCCAATGTGTTATTTGTAAATGATGGTTCAGGTCGTAGATATATTACAAAGGGTGAACCTGGATGGGACTATATGAGTGATGATACACCTCTCGATCAAGCTACAATACAAGTTCTTAAAAAGGTAAATGACATACCAACAATAAAAGGTAAAGATCATCATGTAGGGAAAAAAGATAGAGAAGTTATTACCAAACAAATTAAAAGAAGAAATGATTGGAATTCTCAAAAAGATACCATTATAGGTAATATTATGGGAGAATCAATAGCAATTGAATATGCAATTGAACATGAAAACGAAAAAAATATAGAAGTATTAATGTTACATGATACTGATATTATTGAAAAAGAACTATAATTAATCAAACTCTACTAGAGTTTCTGTATTTAGTTTACGAACTTGTTTTGTAGCATTTTGTGATAATTGTTTACGTTTTGTTTTTTCAACTTTAACACTAGTTCCATCTTTCTTTTTTGTTTGAGTCTTTTTTTTACGAATATTTGAGTTCATATCTTTTTCTATTTCTGATAAATTTTCTTCAATATATTGAATAACATTATTTTGTATAGCCCATTTAAAAAAGTTTAATTGTCCAATTGTAGTAGTAATATTACCATCAGGACCCCAATCAGTAATTCTATCTTTTCTACAAAATGGATCAAAACTTTTTTTAGAATAAGACTTTAATTGCGCTTTATAACGAACGTATACATTAAATTGAATTTTTTTCTGCTTGGGTGCTACTTTTTTATCCTCATTTTCCTCACTACAAGCATGTAGTTTTTTTACAGTTTTATGTTTCGTAAAAACTATATAGCAAATATTGTTTTTTTTAGAATAATTTGTAACAAACCAATCAATAATACGTAGTGAAATTTTACTATCTCCATTCACAATTTTATTAAATTTTTCTAAATGGTCATCTACTTCATAAAACTTATTTAAAGAAATCATTAGAATGTTGTTTTTGATTTTTAGATTATTTGTAGATGTATCAGTGCTAGAAGATTTAGATGTTGTTTTTGAACCTTTAGGTTTAGCTTCCATAATAAAAAATATAAATAATTGTCATAATAAGTCTTTAACTAATATTATTTATTTGTAAAAATAATTCATAAGTTCTTTACGGTCCCATCCTTTTTCCTTACAAATTAATTGAATAAGTTGAGTATTTTGATATGCAATAATAGCAGTGATATCATCTGCTAGTTTTGCTGGAACTGTAAATTGTTTAGTAATCATGATTTCATGCTGTAATAGGCACAGAAGTAAGAATAGTTCCATCAATTTTTTTTATTGTACCTTCATTTGTCTTTTGTCCAATAAACACTGGAGATTCAATATTGTATGAAAATATTAGTCCTTCTTCATTTACTAGATACTGTATACCATCAATCATTTCTAGATGAGTTGCAATATAATTACCATCAGTATAATCCACCGATTTCTTTTTCCTTCCACGTTTACCCTTTTCAGGAGGTTCGTAATTAGGATCATCTACCCTACCGTGAGGCAAGTTATCTTTATGACTTTTACAAAAATCACAATCCTTAAGACGACTTCTTGTACATTGTTTACCATCAATCTTACGCCCCATACACCGAATAGTATTATCTAAAACTCGTCTGTTTCTCTTTTTCATACCCAGCTTCAAGGATAGTCTTTGAATTTGTTTATCATATGATTCAAGAAATTCGTTGTCTTTAATTTTATATTGTTTTTGAATAGTACGAAGCATACCCATCATTTCATCTGTAATAATTTTAAATGCATTTTGTGATAGCATAGGTTGAATTTTATCAACCTCAATATCTTTATCAGATGGTAAAGGAGCAGCTTTAATTTCTTGTTGGGACATATTATTCTACTGGGAATACTGTGATAGTGTATATACCATTACAAATAAATCTTAAATCAATTTTTTTACATTTCTCTTTTTTTATGCCTTAAAGATAGATTATTGCTGAGCACACTGTGGACCACCTTTTAAATCTTCAAATAACGGATCATCCTCAAAAAATGAGGCGTCTTCTTCATATAGTGTTTCAGATTTTTTGTTTTCAAATTCTATTTTTATAGGTGTTACTTCATCTAAAGTAGGATTTACTCGTTGTTTTTTAGGCGTATATCTTTTTAATAATTTTTTTATATAAATTTTTCTTTCTTTATCAATTTTATTTGGAAATACTACATTAAATTCTATTTTAATATCACCTGCGGTTCCATTTACGTCTTTTAATCCTTCTCCTACAATTGAGTATATATCATTTGGATGGATAACACTATTAATTTTATATTTTTTAGATATATTATTTGGTAATAAAAGTTCTCTTTCAAATCCACATAATGCTTCTTCTAAAGAAATTGTTTCTGAGCAACGTAAATCACAACCAGATATTGTATATTTTGAATGAGGTTTTATTTTAATTATAAAAATAAAATCACCTTGTTTATCAACATTTGGATTATAATCAGAATAACCTTGTAATACAATTTTTTCTTGTGAACGTGTTTTTCTTGTAAGATTAATCTTTAATTTCTTTTGTGCTCTTATTCTTGCTGTTCCAACACAGGTTTTACATTGATCTTCTGGTTTTATAATTTTACCTTGACCCGAACATTTATGACATATTTGTTGACTTTGTTGCACGAATCCAGGAGCTAGTTGATTTATTTTTAATATACTACCTTTACCATCACAAATACTACAAGTAGTTTGATTTTTTCCCCCTATTCCATTACAATCTTCACACCGCACGTATCTAGTAATCTCAATAATTTTTCCAGTTTCGGAATAAATCTCTTCTAATGTAACATTTACATTAGCCATTCTGGAACTACCAACTTTAACACGACTTTGTTGTGCTCCTTGATTACCTCCAAAAAAGTTTTGAAATATATCAGGCATTCCTCCCATACCGCCCATTCCACCCATGTTGAAAGAAGGACCGGTTTCTCCACCTGGACCAATACCACCCATTCCAAATTGATCATAACTTTTACGTTTTTTTTCATCTCCTAAAATTCCATATGCAGCGGATATTTCTTTAAAACGTTCTTCTGCTGTTGTTTGTTCTTCTTGACTTTTAGATTTCTGCTTATCGGGATGATATTTCATTGCTAGCTTTCGATATGCTTTTTTTATTTCCGAATCTGTCGCTGATTTAGATATACCCAATGTTTCATACAATTTTGTATCCTGATTTCCTGGGCGAAACATAGTGTATCATTAATTTAATGTAGGTTTAATTCTTTTAGATTAAACACAAAATATAAAAAATTAATAATATTGATTTGGGTCATAATAATAATAAGAACATTGATCCATTCTAAATCCATGAATAGCGGATGGTGACGATAACATAGTTAGTTTAGAAAAGAATCCGGGTATTTTTAATTTACGTTGTTCATCATTACTAGAAACAAATCCGCATTCAGATGTAACATACTTATATCTTTTTTCTCCTGGTGATGGATTTTTCCCGAAATAAACTCTGTTTTTATATTCACCTGTAGAACTACGTAATTGTTTTAAATCTCCTGTAGTAATATCTCTGCATTGAAAGGCAATTCCTCGTAAAAGTCCATAATCTTGTAAGCGTGTTCCTTTTATTCTATCTTCTGATACCACTGCTTCTATTCTATGAAATGCTGAATTTTTCGGACATAATACTGTATATACTTTTCCCATAGTTTTTTGTCTACCATATCTCTTATCATACAAAATATAGTCTGATTCTCCCGATGGATGTTCTTTACTATCAAAGAAAAATTGCATTGAATAGATGATATTATCTTTTTCATTTACATCTAAAATAACACCATTAAATGGTTGATTTTCATTTGTTTTATTATTTGCTTGTTTTTCTTTAATATCTTGTTCATTTTCTCCCGGACCGGTAAGATCAGACAATTTACAACGTATCTTTGAAGATTTTTCTAAACAACGACGTCCATTGCCTCCAATAAAATGACGAATTCCTAGATTTCCATCCATTTTTCTCCATTCATTTTTATTATCTTTTTGAACGATTGATGGAGGTAAATTAATTTTTGTTTTAATTTCTCGTTTTATAGGTTTTTCATCAATTACGAAGGTGGATGTATATTTTTTATCGATTTTACAAGAAGTATTTTTTCCACTTTCTCCCTTTTTTCCACTCCTACCTTTAGGACCAGTCATTCCAATAGTAGAAATACGATAATAATAATACGTAACAGTGTAAACAGCATTAACTAAATTAAAGAATAATAAAAATAGATATATTCCGTATATTTCTTTAAAAAGTTCAGTCGGAAATCTAGCTTCTACGATAGGTGTAATATATAAAAAGAATGAAAATATAAGAATTGCTATAATTGCTCCAAAAGTCATAACAACTTTCCAGTTATATATTGTTGGTTCACGTAGACTTCTATTATTTGTTTTTATAGTTGATTTAGCACGATTACCTATTGCATTTGTTGTTCCACTAGCTTTAGCTTTTAAAAACTGAAATACTTCAGATTCATCGCCAGATTGTTTTAAAAAATCTAAAATATCATTCATTACTACTCAAGTTCTATAGTATTATTAGATAAAAAAGAGTATACTTATCAATTCAATTCTTTAGAAAATAAATAGACTTATATTATATAAAATGTTAAATACAATACAAAAACGTTTTTTATTATTTTTAATTGGTTGTATTGGAGTTCGTACCCTTTTTGTTTATGTCGCAAAAACTGTACAACCTAAATTACTACAATTACTAGGATATCTAGCATTATTACCAGCTATCGGATTTTTCTATATATTTTTAACAGGCAGTCGTAAAATAGGTGGAGAAGTATTTGGAAACAAAATATGGTGGAATTCACTTAGACCAATTCACGGTTTATTATATGCTTTATTTGCATATTTTGCTATTATAAAAAATAAAAATGCTTGGAAATTTCTAGCAGTTGATGTTATAATTGGATTAGTTGCCTTCTTTATTTATCATACAACCAACAATAATTTACCTAAATTATTCAACTTCAACGGTCTTTAAAAAACTTGTTTCACTAAATCTGGTCATATATTCTATTGTATTATCGTCGTATACATTTTGATAATTAATTGCAATAAACTGGCATCCTGTCTTAAAATATGGAAGCGTTGGATAATTATATGTAAAAAAGGAATCTTCTGGTGGAACTACTAGGCATAAGTTTCTCTCATTTTCTTGTTTTAATTCTTCTTTATCTAACACAATTGTGCGAGGATCTGCTAATTCAGGATCTCCGCCCAAAGAATCAAAAGAAATTTGATTAAATGTATCTTTATCCCATGATGCATTCACTAATTCTTCTAATTCAGTATTTTGATAACCACTAGAACAGAAAATAACAACTTTACCCATTAACTCAATTAATGGAACATTAGCCATATTTTTTTGTTGATTCGTATATTTTGAAGGTAATAAACGTGATTTTAAATATTTAACAAGAATCTTTTTAACTTTGTCTACACAATAATGATTTCCAGCAGTTTTTAAATTAATAGCTAGAAAAAGTGGATCGTTATAATTCTGAACATATCCTGATCTAAATGCGTTATTTGATATTTTACGAATAACATCTTCAAAACTAAGACGATTTAAGTTTAATTTCCAATTTCCCTTTTCAAATCCATTACATACAACTGGGTCTGCATTTATTGATAAATCACTATTAAATACATCAATATAGAGACATCTAGCACCGACAGACATAGTTTTTTCTAAAATTTCAAGAGAGCAGTAATCAAATAATTGATTTTTTCCTAAATATGGACGATATGCTGTTGCAATGTGTAAGTTTTTTAATGGTGTGGTAAACATATTATTTACACGAATATATCTAGGATCAATCAAGATTAAGTCATCATATATATCGCTCATATTTTCAATAACTTTACTTACACGATAAGTATATGATAAGGAATACACAAATAATATAAGTGTAACTACTAAAAGAAGAAAAATACCGATTCTTCCACCAGATAAAAATTTCATATTATCTGTAACTTTTGATATTCCATTTTTAACTCCATTCACAACTTTATCTTTTACACTAGTTGCTTGATCTGTTACATTATTAGCAGCATTAGCTACATTATTAGCTGCTTTTGTTACATTGTTAGCCGCATCAGCTACATTATTAGCTGCTTTACTTGCTACATTATTAGCTGAATTTGCTATACTATTTGTAGCCTTAGCTACATTATTAGCCGCTTTATTCGCAAACATGTTATTACTTATATAGAATAATTACAGAAATTTATACTATATTTAAAATTTCAGATGTAACAATACATATTTAGTATTAAAAACAGACAAATAACATCCAAACTTAAATGATTTTATATATAATTTAAAAATTGATAGATTTAAAAATATTTTTCTTTGTTAGTTTTATTCCAGTATGTCCAACGAAAAATCCGTAGAAATGTCCGACCCACTTTTTATCGAACCCGAAAACCGTTTTGTTCTTTTTCCAATTCACCCAATTATGGGTCAAGTATTTGAACTATATAAAAAAGCTCTTGCTAGTTTCTGGACTGTTGAAGAAGTTGACCTCTCTAAAGATATGAATGATTGGGAGAAACTAAGTGAAGGTGAACAACATTTTGTTAAAAATGTATTAGCATTCTTTGCCGGAAGTGACGGCATTGTTCTTGAAAATCTAGCACAACGTTTTATGAATGATATTCCACATCCTGAAGTAAAATGCTTTTATGGATTTCAAATTGCTATGGAAAATATCCATAGTGAAATGTATTCACTTTTAATTGATACCTATATTCGTAATAACCAAGAAAAAGAAAAACTATTTGGAGCTATTGAAACTATTCCATCTGTTGGTAAAAAGGCAAAATGGGCTCTTCGTTGGATTCAAGATGAAGAAAGTAATTATGCCACACGTCTTGTTGCATTTGCTGCTGTTGAAGGTATCTTCTTTTCAGGTAGTTTCTGTTCTATCTTTTGGCTTAAAAAGCGTGGATTGATGCCTGGATTAACTAGTTCTAATGAATTAATTAGTCGTGATGAAGCACTTCACACTGATTTCGCTTGCTTAATGTATTCTCTTATTGAAAACAAACTATCACAACATACAGTAGAAGAAATTATCAAAGATGCTGTTACTATTGAAAAAGAATTCATTACTGATAGTATTCCATGCCGTCTTATTGGTATGAATGCCAATCTTATGTGTCAATATATTGAATTCTGTGCTGATCGTATTCTTCTCCAATTAGGACACGATAAGGTATACAATTCTAAGAATCCATTTGGATTTATGGAAATGATTTCACTTGAAGGAAAAACAAACTTTTTTGAAAAACGTGTTATGGATTATTCCAAGGCAAATGTAGGTACAGCACAAGGTACTCCTACCACACTTGATCTAAACATGGAAGAAGATTTTTAAAATAAATATATTTACATAAATTAATCTATACATTTTGCAAAATATGAATTTTTTTTTACATTACATCCATACGATTGAACCTTTACAAAAATTGTTTTCGCCTGGACCATATATTTATCAACAAAAACGCCATAAACATAAAAAAACATCTCCAAAGAAATCTCAAAGTATTCCAAAATCAATTCGTGAGATGGTATGGTATGATTTTGTAAAACAACCTGAACCAGTTGTATTTTGTCCTTGTTGTAGAACTAGAGTTTTAACACCCTTTAATTTTGAAGCAGGACATATACAAAGTAAAAAAAATGGAGGTAACAATTTATCAATAAATCTATTACCAATCTGTAGACTTTGTAATATGAGTATGAGTTCA
>Ga0181391_1000214_pt1 | contig 17356 bp, 29 predicted proteins | sample 14SPOviralmetaG_FD_130080 | JGI IMG/M metagenome (GOLD analysis project Ga0181391, IMG submission 130080) | Marine viral communities from the oligotrophic San Pedro Time Series (SPOT) site, San Pedro Channel, CA, USA - 14 SPOT_SRF_2010-08-11 | ecosystem: Environmental > Aquatic > Marine > Strait...
GTTCAAGAAGACTAAGGTAAAAGCCTCTCCATTTGTTGAGACGGTTAAGTTAGCTGCAGATCCGTTAATATTAGAACCATTTCTTGCGATTGTTAAATTGTTAGAACCAAAGGAACCTTTTGCATCTATAAAAGTAACTTGATCACCAACACTAGGAGATGCTGGTAATGTTACTTGTCTAGTCGCGGCGCTCGTATCAATAATCAATTGATCATTATTCACCGCTGTATAATTTCTATCAATCGAATGATAACCTTTTTCTACCGCTAATTGCACGATGTTTGTTCCATCAGAATATACTAGCATCTTAGAACCAACCGGCATGACAACACCTGATCCCGATGCGGTTTTAAAAGTTAGAGTATAGTCACTTGTACTTCTTGTTGTACCGTCTTCTATTAAATAAATTTTTTCAATCGAATCAGGTACAGTCACACTTCTATTTGCTGCTAAAGTGCCTGTAAACTTAATAGTCATGTTTCGTCCATTAGACGATGCACCATTACTAATAGATAGAGCCTGATCTGATGAGGCCACATTTAAGGATAGAAAACCACCAACAGCTTCTTCTACCAATTGTAGATTGGTGTTAGTTGTAGATCCCCATAAACCTGCTTTTTCACCTGTGGTGATTAATTCGAATTTTTGTGATGTTGAAAATGTTGATGCCATAGTGCCTCCAAATTTATATTATGTTTCCACGTTTGTCCATGTTTGACTTGCATTTACGTCAATATCATTCCAAGTCACGACACCCGGTCCGTTGACCGAGGATGTCAATAAGTTAGTGCCTAAAGCTTCTACTGCTTTGGCTACGATTGTTACAGATCCCACTCCCACGGTTCCTGCTAAATTAGTGGTGACAGTCACGTCCGCAGCTGCCTTTGGTGTCATAGAACCAAGGCTCGATGTAAGCGAGTTGCCACTAAGAGTTACATTGGCCGCTCCAACAAAAGTCAGATCACCAATAGAGATGTTGCTTACATTAGTTCCTGGGGTAACATCGGCGTTTGCCTCAATAGTGGCAATATCACCTAAGCTTATTGTAGCTTGAACACCTTCTAAGTTTACTGGTTGATGAGTAGATTCACCAAAAGCAAATTCACCAAAAGAAGATATACCAAACATTTATTCCTTTGGTATATCTGATTTGACTTTTGCAATAGCATCTTTCCAAGTAGTAGTGCCATTAACAGCATCATGATATTGCATATCTAACTGGTCTTGCACGGAAGGATAAGCCATAGCTCTAGGTCTTACATGAGCATTTTGCGATATGTATTCATCTACTTTAGCTTGATTAATTGTTACTTTATTTCCGTTTATGTCGTAAGCAATATCATTTTCTATTCTTATGACTTCAGGGTGTGTTTTATGTATAGCTATATAATCCATTATGCTCCTATCTCCATCACTGTAATTGATGATGTTACTGCGTGACTACCAGAATAACCTTCACCTGAAGTGTTAAAGGTAAGAGTAACACCACTACCTGATTGTGCTTGTACTTTATAAGTTAATCCTGAAGTGCTATTCGGTGAGTCAAGAAAGTTAGCACCTCTTGAAACAGTATAATAATACGCACCACTACCTCCATCAGACAAAGAGAAAGTTCCTCTAGGTCTGCTTCCACTAGTATCGCCCAAGTTTATTGCAGTTGAATCTCTTACAAATTGTGCTTGAGCATATGTGTTTGTAGTTGTTCCCAAAGATAATAAACATTGAACAAAAATCTTACTTGATGTTGCTGAAGGAGTAATTGATACAGACAATCCACTAATATCCTGATAATTTCCATTACCAGTAAGAGTTGATATATCTGATTTAACTGCTTGCACTACTTGTAAAACTTTTCCACCACCAATCGTAGCACTACCACCAAGTGATACTGCACTACCATTTAGTGTAATCGAACTGTTAGCAAGTTTAGCATTAGCGATTGTTCCATCTGTAATCTTTGCATTAGTAACAGCACTGTCAGCAATTTTAGATGTTGTGACAGAATCATCAGAGGGTGTAATTGTACCACCCACTGCACCAGATATTTCTACAATAAAGATTGCTGCTCCACTGGCAGGTGCTGTAGTAAATGTAATCTGTGTTCCGCCTGTAGCTAGTGTAAAGTCTGTCCCCGGTTTTTGAATCACACCATCATGAGATACTAATAGCTGTGCGGCAGAACCTACTTGTGTTCCTAAACTAAATGTTGTGTTAGAACCATTGTAAGTATTACCACTCGTGTCTAAGACAGTGAATGTTCCGTTTTTAATTGATTGTCCTATGTATGCCATTATTTACTCCAAACACTATGTGTTAAATTTCCATTTTCATCTGTTGCTAATAATTTATCATATTCTGTTTCAGTTGTATAATTAGCAGGTATATCTCTCATGGCTTGTCTCCATGTTTTTACATCGTCAGGCATAGTGTAATCAGAGTTTGCCATGTAATCTGTTTCTTGTAATTTTATACTTCTAATTTGTTTTATTCTCTCAAGTTTTCTATCTTTAGCAGCATCTTCCCATGCTTTTATCTCTAAGTCTCTTGCTGTTTCTTCTTCTGCGGTGTATTGAATTTTTACACCATTTATATTTTTATATCTAGGCATTATGTTTTTTTCACTCCATATAGTTCTGCTGAGCCACTAAAATTGCCACTGCCAGATATTGTCCATTTAAGTGCATTTATCGCAACATCTTGTAAAACCATCATTTGCACTAAACCCATTTCACTATAATTTCCTGTTCTAGAATACGAGTCGTTAAAAAAAATATTAGTATATCTATTAGCATGGTTGAGATTATAAAAAGTCATCTCAATATTTGTTGTTTCAGCACTATCATTACCACCACAGTTGGCGGCAATTGTTTGAGCAGCTGTGCCAGTTGCACCATATAATGTACTACTAAAATTATTGTCTGAGGCACCTCTGTTATTTTTCAAACCTGCCGTTCTCTTATTGTATGCTGCATAGGTAGAACCACCATCAGCACTTACATCAAAATTTAAATTAACATCATCTTGTGTAAACTGAACATCATAGAAAAATAACTTGTAAACTTCATAATCACTAAAAGTCCTTGCTATTTGAAGATTATCAACACCTGTCCAAGTATATTGTTGAATAAAATCCATTCCAGAGGCACCACTAACTGTGCCTGTAAATGCAAATGTGTCACTTAAATCTATACCTGTTGATGCTACTGTTGTCTTACTCATCTATCCTCCTATGGTTTAGTAGGCCAAGTTGCGTTTTCGCACTTCTCTACTGTATCTTTTCCTGCAGGTAAGTCTCTTAGATTCTGTCGATATGTTTTCATATCATCACTAAGAGTGCTATCTGATAAAGCTAGATAGTCTGTCTCTGCTAATAATCTGTTTCTTTTACTTCTTAATTCAGCCAAGGCTCTAGCAGGAGCTGCATCAGCCCATGCTTTCTCTTCTGCGTCCCTGGCGGTCTCTTCTTCCGCTGTAAATTGGACTTTTACTCCGTTTATATTGTGATATCTTGGCATGATCTCTCCTTTATATCAAGTTTTTTAGTTAATTCCATACATTTCTATTGTACCTGAGTCTATGTTTCCGCTAGGGAACTTAAATTGTATTGCGTCTATCGCACTAGTGGTATTAAAATATCCTGCAATATACGCATTGTCTGAAAAATCATCACTACCACCATCAGACGCTGTTTGTGTAGTAGATGTAAAATGTTTTACAAAAGTGGTGCTACTTGGGTCAAACAAAAATAATTCACCACTAACATGTTGGTCCGCATCTGCTACTGCAGTGTTTACAGACAAAGGTTGAAAACTTGTTGATTGAGCAAGGTCTCTACTTGTCAAATATCTAACTGCTGCACTAGCATCATTTTCATAATGATAAGCATCAAAAAATGTAGAGGTTAAAGTAACTCCATAAGAACTTCCTGTATTTGTGCTACATTGAAATCCAAAGTCTACATTACCATCATGACTAGGATGTATTTCAATAAATCTAAACTTATAAATGTTATAAGTATTATCTATACTACTTGTAAAACTTAATGTGCTACTACTAGATGCTGTTAATGTAGCTAATTTTTTTTCTGCATACTCTAATCCTGCCACAGAGTTAGTTCCTGTAAAAGTATAATTAGCGGTTAAGTCCATTGATGCAGGTTGTATCTTACTTAATGCCATATAATGCTATCCTCCCTGCATCTATATCGCCACTATCAAATTTAAATTGTACTGCATTAACAGCCGAAGTGGTATTTGCATAACCCCCTATATAGCTGTTAACAGAATACGCATTTCCCGATGCTCTATTAGTATTTGCTAAAAAGTGTTTTACAAACGTAGTTGATGATGGACTAAATAAATATAATTCACCACTAATACATTCATCATTTGCATTACCAACTTGTTGTCCTAAACTTTGAAAGCCAGTTCCTTGTGATAAATCTCCTGCTGTTTCGTAACCTAATGCAGCTTGACTACCATCCTCACCATGATAAGCGTGTAAAAATGTACTAGTTTTAGCAACGTTGTAATTACTGCCACCATCAATACTTACATTAAATTCAAACTTCTTTTGGTCAGTTTCAGGATGTATGTTTATAAATCTAAATATATATGTTTTATATGTAGCGTCTAAAACTACACTACTAGCACCATTAACAAAACTAATTGTAGCATCAGAACTCGCATCAATATTTTTAATTAAAAATAATTTTTGTGTACTCCCTACTCCAGATATAGTTCCAGTAAAAGCATAATTATCTGTTAAGTCAAAAGAGTCTGCTGTTAATTTACTAAGTGCCACTATACTACTCCAAATAATTGAATTGTTCCGTCATCCATATCACCACCTGCATCAACTAATTTAAATTGAAACCTTGTCAAGGCAGATGTAGTGTTAAAATATCCTGCTATAAACCAAGATTGAGATATATCACTTTCCCCAGAAACATTAGACATAGCCATAAAATGTTTTACAAATGTAGTTGAACTAGGATTATATATTCTTAACATTCCAGAAGTTGATTGGTCATTATCTCCACCTACATCATCTATTAATTTTTGAAAAGAACTTCCTTGTGCTTGGTCCATAGCAGTTCTATAGTCTGTTCCCGCAGTGCTGTCTGATTCAGTGTGATATGTTCTAAATGAAGTCGATGTAATTGTTTGGTTGTAATTAGTATTTGTTCCTGTATCAGCCTGAAAACTAAAATCAACTTCACCATTAGTTGCAGGGTGTATATTATTATAAATAAATAAGTATTCTTTATAAGTGCTATCTATACCTGATGTAAATGATACAGTTGCAGTTCCTGCTGATATAGAAGATTCTTGAATTAATACTAAAGGTGTTTCATCAGCTAATCCCGATACTGTGCCACTAAAGCCATATGTACCTGCAAGATTTAAGCTATTGGCTTTAACCTTGGATAGTGATGTAATAAACCTAGACACCTACTACCCCTTACTATTTGCGTCTTTTACCGATTTAATATGTGTGTACCAAGAACCTGTCTTATCTAATTTACCATCATTAATATCGTGCCACAATTTATCTAATTGTTCGTTATAAGATAAATATTCTTTTCTTCTTTTTGTTAGCACAGCATCTAGTGTTTCCTTAGTATTACCTGCTGTTTCGTATGAGGCAAGTTGAGAATCTGTTGGTTGTGTAAGACCTTCAACATTCCATTTTTTTATATAAATGTTTCCATCTCCATCATTTGCTAATCTAACATCATTTATAAAATTAATAGTTTTTGAATTTGCTTCACAATAAAGTTTTATTTTTGTAGCTAAAGTTGCCATTCTATGTATCTCCTAATCTAACAAATGTTGCATAAGTTTGATTTTCACTCGAATTACCGTTTATGTAAGTTCCATTATTTGTATTGTAAGTAAATCTTACTTTTATGTTTGAAACATCTGTGACATCAAGCAGAGACTCACAAAATATGGCTCCACCTATCGTGGTTCCTGTATAATCAAAATAATTAAATTGTTCTGCAATATCACTATAGGAAGAATTATTTGTAGTTGCTTCTATACCTCCACCAAAATAAGTATCACCATTAGCTGAATGCATCATAACATATCTAACAAGATAAAATCCCGTACTTGGAAAACTAAAAATACCAGAACTTTCAGACATACCAGAGCCAAGAACTCCATAAGCTGTGCTGTCATTTCTTTCCCAATTTGAACTAATAACAGTATCAGCATTTTGTGAAGGTGATGTAATTGCAGTGGTTAATCTCCATTGGTCTGCTACTGTGATACCACCACCTTTAATTAAAGAGTAATCAATTCTTTTTAATGTACCTGCATCCGATACTAAAAACTCATCTGTGTCTGCGGGTTCAGCAGTTAAAGCTGTTTGCCCTGATATAATATTATTATTGAGATGTTCACTTTCTATAGCTTCATCTACAATAGAATTAGCTGTGACAGAATCATTAGGAACATCAATAGTTCCCACTGCTTTTGCTTGATGTATTACATAAATATTATTTGTTCCACTAGCAGGTGCGGCACCGAATGTCAGTGTAGTGCCTGATAAACTATACGCTGAGTTTGGGTCTTGACGGACATTTTCTACATAAACTTCTATGTCTAATGTAGAACCAGGTGCAATGTCTAATGTAAATGCAGTTGTACTGCCATTACCACTAAACCTCTTACCTTGTAAAGACTGAAACTGATTGGTTGTATCTATGGGTGTACCAATGTATGACATTCTAGGTTATCTCCATAATTGATAAAGTTATATCTGCAGCACCTGAAGCTGTTAACGAAAGGGTATCAGTTGTTTCCATAACAACTTTATTCCCTGACAATAATTCAAGTGTACCACCTACAGGTATAGGTGCATTGGTTACTAACTCAACTGTTTGGTTAGCCTCATTATTTGCACCTGCTCTGTTGGAAGTATCTGATCCTAAACTTACTGTTGCAGTAACTTGTGTTGTTGTTGTGTTACCTATCATAATTCCAAGAACTACTGTTGTAGTAGAACCTGCTACTGTATAGATAACATCAGCACTAGTTACACCTGCTTTTGTTACTACTTTAAATGTATTTGCCATTTACCCTCCTATCCTAATGCGATTGCTAATGCAGTAGGGTCCTCTGTTGAAAATCCTTGTGCTGACATTAATGTTACTACTCTAGATAATGCTGCTTTTTTATTTGTACCACCGGCACCATCATCCACTATTATTAAATCTGATGTTGTTAAATCTGCACCTATGTCAGACCCACCATCAATCTCTAATGCTGTTAATGCTACTTTACCTGCTGTCGATATTGTAGCTAATTTTGTATCTGCAATCGCAGCACTTGATTTAATATCTGCGTTTACAATGTTTGTAATTGTGTTGTTATCTGAATCTATTGATTTGTTTGTTAAAGTATCTGTTGTTGCTTTACCTACTAATGTATCTGCAGCTGCCGGTAATGTGACAGTAACATCTGCTGTTGACGCGGGTCCAATAAGAGTAACTGCATTTGTTCCGTTATCAGTATCTTCTTTAAATAAAATAGATCCTGCCGCAGAAGAAGAACCTGATAAAACAGGCGCTGTCATAGTTTTGTTAGTTAAAGTTTGAGTAGCAGTTGTTCCTACTAATTCTTGATCACTACCATCTGGTAATGTTAATGTGTTCGTGGCCCCTGCGGAGTGAGGCTGTGCTTGTAATTTTTGTGCGTGAGCATTACCTGACTCACAATAAAGTTTTAATTGAGCTCTAGAACCACTGTTAGTTTTTAAATCAATTACACCACCAGAAACTGTAAGATCATCTCCAACTGTAAAGTCTCCATTTGTAGTTAATCCTGTATCGGCAACGTGTGTGATATTAATATCAGAGTCTGCACCAAATTTTAGAATAGCTGAGTCTGATCCTAAAATTAAATCATTAGGTAGAGTTACGTCAGAGCTGCCATCTTCGTGCACTGCTTTACTAGCAGGCATTGTACAAAATACATCTTTTGTTCCCGCAGAAAAATTAACAGCACTATCACTATTAGAACTAGATATAATTGTTGTTCTAGCTAAAGTATCTGGTGATGCGTCTGTTAGGGTACCTAAACCAATTTCAAACTCTGCTGAACTTCTGTGAACAATAGCATAATAAGTGGTGTTGCCATCTCCTATTCCTGCTACAAAAGTTTCAAAATTAGTTTGAGCTCCACCTAAATTAATCGTACCTGTACCGGTCGTAGTGGTGGTTTCTTTAACTCTGTCGTTTAAAACTAAAGCCATAACCTATTACGCAATCCTTATTATAGCTGTTGAAGCACCCGCTGCAGGAAACTGAATAGTAAAGTCTCCGTTAGTAGCAGTTTTAGTTCCTCCAAAATCTAGCACAACTACAAGCTTATCACTGTTCGTATCGTTGTAAATAACAGCGCCTACTGCTGATAAAGTTACTGATGAAAAAACTTCATCGGCAAAATCAACAAGAGCTGTATTACTTGCAACTGAAACGGCTTGACTATCTAAGGCATTTCCACCAGCAGAATAATTAGTACCAGAAGAAGAAACTTCATTAGAGGTAGTGTATGCAGTGCTTGATGTGGAATATCCAGAGATGTCTGTGTATAAAGCTATTTTAAAAGTATTGCCACCGTTGGCAAAGTTATGTGTGCCAGATAAGAGTTCTGATTTGAATGCATCTGGTATTATGTTAGCCATTTATAGTCTCCTTATTTCATTTTTGGTTGTGGTGATTGTATATCCAAACGAATCGCACCACTAGTGTATTCGTCTCTGCGTCTTCGGCCTTGTTGTTCTGCCGCAAACGTTTGAAGCCCCTCTTGATAAGATGCTTCATACATTTGTATCATATTATCTGGTCCTTTCAAGTATTTTAGAGTTTCTACCATGCATCCGTAGATTAACATATCTTGAAAATTGTTAGATAAATAGGTAGTGCTAGAATCGGAGGTGGTTATAGTATCTGGTTGTTTTATATAAGCTAGAGTTATCTTATAAGCTGCGTCGGGCGTTGGAGCCACAACCCAGTTATCAGAGTCCCAATGAGCATAATACCTAGGAATAGCATAATCACTAGAGTTATCTGGATCAGGGAAATATTCCGCTAAAAAAGAAGTATCAACTTGTTCTAAGAAAAATTGATCTGAGGTTGTGGGATTTGTTAGTTGAACGTATCTGATAATTCTAGTGTCAGAAGGCACAGTTACAAATCTATTACCTATAGTTAAATCTGAATTTGCATAAAATTTTGTATCATCAGAATCTACGGCTCTAAATATTCTGTTCTCTACATTCTTAACTATCACTGTTAATACAGTATCAGTTAAAACTCCACTATCAGTTTCTGCGTAGTTTCTAATATTAGTTTTTAGTTCGCTAAAAGTCATTGTCATGGTGAAATTGTTACGGGCCCTGCAGACGCGTTTTTGCCCCCTCCTTTTAGATTTCCTGTTGTTGCTGTATCTGTGTCTACACTAAAAGTGTAAATGTCATCATCAACTTTTGTTATTGAATAACCTGCAGCTTTGTTAATATTAGTTGCTGTTATTCCATCAAAACTCTCTACATCTCTAAAACGAACAGTATCGCTTGAAGACCTACCATGATTAATTTCTGTAACAGTTATGGTAGAAGAACTTGCACTACCTGTTTGAAAAGAATCTATGTTTAATAACACGGCAACACCTGGCTCTGTTCTATCTACTCTAGCGTTTTGTAAAGCCTCTGGATCTGCTCCATGAACTTGTAATTCTAATTGTGGTTGTTTAGATTCAAACTCAGAGAAATGAACCAAAGAACCGTTCCATTCTTTAACCATTTCATTATATGGAAACTCCATACCGCTTCTATCGGATATAGCCTTAGCATATTTACCTCTTGCAAAATTTGTCATGTTCCTGGAAAGTATACCTTTGGTGTTAGATAAGTGCTAGTAGAAGAACTGTCTTCTGTAAGAGCCCTGTTTAATTCATCTTCATATAATAATTTTAAATTCTGTGATCTATCAGGAGCTATTTTTAAACTTAAATAATAAGCTAATCCTGCACACATGCAGGGTATAAAACGATACACTACATCTGTCTGATTGGTGTAAGCACCCGCGTCTTCGATTCTTTTTAAATAATAAAACTTTAATAAATAACTAGCTCCTGAAAAACTACTACTAGGTGTTTGATATAAAAAAACACTAGGAGATGTAGTCCTGTCTACATAATATTGACTAGGTGTGCCTTTAGATAGTTTGTTTGCAATAGAAGAATAAGCAGATCTATCTATTTTTGTAATAGGTGTATCTACAGGGGCTGTTGTAGTTGAATTATTTCTAACATATGCTTCCAATATTTCATTTACATTGCTTGGAAAATTGGTGCTATCACTTGTTGTATTATATTCTGCTTGTCCTTCTACTAAAGGAACAGAAGCTAAATCTACTTTCCATAAATGAAGACCTCTATTTCCCCACTCAGAAAATAATATATTTAAAGATCGTCTAGCACTTTTTAAACCATAACCGGTTCTAGCTGTTGCTCCGCATCTTTCGTATGCCTCTTGAATTATTTCATCTATGTCAAGGTCAAAAGCTGTAGTGCCTGATGTAGCCATTTTTTAACCTTACTTATCAATAAATATAGTAGCTGCGTCTATGTTTGTGATTGTAGAAACTTTCATTCCGCCAGGAAATAATACTCCATCTTCTGGAATGTTTGTTGAAAATACATCACCGTTTGGAACATCAGCTTGAAACAAAGTTGCGCTATCTGTGTTGTCTTGTAGAATAATTGTTCCTGCTCCACCACCATCAGATGCTAAAATAATTCCTCTGAGTCTAGTTCTGCCTGCAAAAACTACTCCTGTCGCTGTGACTCTAACTGCTTTTACGTCGCCTTTACTTGCCATTTTTTTCTCCTTTGTATAGGAGCCCTCTAAGAGGGCTCCTAATTAATCATTAACTTACCGCAGCACTAAATGGTGTTGCTGGTGTTCCAGTACATCCTGAAGTCACATCAACTTTCCATTTACCTGAAGCAAGAACTGTACATACAATCTTTGAAAAAGTAACACCACCTTTTGTACTACCGTTTAAAGTAATAGTGTCAGATGTTGAGGCTGTTTCAAAACCAACGACGTTATCAGATGAGTCATCAATAAAGACAGCACTTCCAACCATTACGTCAGTTGCGTTTGCAGCTTGTATAACCATGTCACCTGTCTTTGTTACTGATGCAAAAATTTCAATAGTAGCACCGACGTTGCTTAGATTGTTTAAGTCTGCTCCTGGTCCTGCGACTGCAGAATCAGAATTTGCGTTTGTTGCTGGTAATGTGTAAGTCACTGCACCCGCAGCATCGTTATGTACGATTCTACCTGCGTGATCAGCTATCGTTAAAGAAACGCTAGAATCAGCGTCTACAACGTTACCGGGCCCTGTACTAAAAAAACCTTTTTTAGATACAACTGGACCTTGAAATGTGGTTGTTCCCATATTTTACCTCCGTAGTAAATTATATACAGTCTCTACGTTCGTCTGCTAGGACAGTCTGTATATATGTTTATTTCCCTAGAAGGTTAAATATAAACGTTTTTATTTAGAGAGCAAGTCTATTTAAAAAATAAATGACTCTCATAGTCTTGGTTTCTCCATCTCATTTTAGCTAGGATTCTTTTGATTCTCTCTTCAATAGATTTCATTTCAATAGTTTCCTTACCAGAATTAAGATATTGAGAATTCCACTGAGATTCGAGTTTAATTTTCTCAGCGATTAAAGACTGTGATATTGCGGTCATAATATATCTCCTTGTCAATATTATCCGCTTTTATTTTGTACATTAATTTCCCATAAAGTCAACTGATTTTCCCATAAAAAAAGGGGCCATAAAGCCCCTTTTAAAAGTATTGATGAAGTTACTTATTACGCACCAGGTGAACCGAAGATACCTCTGAAGTCAGAGAAGCCAAAAGAGTATCTCTCTCTTGCTTTGTATCTTACGTTACCGGTATCAAAATCACCTTCCATTGAAGTTTTGATTGGTGATCTTTCAAAGTATTTTAGACCGTTAGGAACGTCAGTAATAATAAAGAAAGCATCGGTATCAGTTAAGTAGTTGTTAACTGAGTATCCTTGTGGGACCATACCCATGCTCTTTACTGCGTTAAGGTCATTATCAGCAGTTCCAACTCTGTTAGCAGAGTTCATGATTCTTTCTGCTGTGAACTGAAGTTCAGAAGGAATAATCATTTTTACTCCTCTTGATGCAATCTTCAATCCTCTTTCATCTGTGAACGCATTAATATCAATTAACGCTTGCTCAAGAGATGTTTCAGAAAGGTCAGCGGAAGTTGATAGCTCATTTTTGACAGTTCCAAAAATGGTTGGGTGGTCAGTAGCACAAAGCTCTTTACCATCACCACCTGTAAAGCTTGAGTTAAAAGCTCTGTTTAGAACGTTAGCAGCTTTCACCTGTTTGGTGTTAGCCATTGAACGTGCCAAAGCTTTTGTGTATCTGCTTGACAGTCTATCATACAAGTTGTCTTCAATAGCTTCTTCAGTAATTGAGAAAGCTAGTGCAACAGTTTCATGCTGATATCTTGATGTATAAGTTTCCTGCGCGTTATCAAATGTAACTGCGGAACCTTCAGGTTTAACAGAGGCATTAGCAAAGCCACTTAACATTACTTCCTCTTCGAAAGCTCTGTCAGAAGTTTCTTTGGTAAAGATTTCCTCATGTTGATTTTCATAACGATTGTATTCCAAGCCGAATAGTGCATTCAAACCTGGCTCTAGTTCTTTAACTAGTTGATTACGTGATATAGCCATAATTTAATTACTCCTATTATAATGCTGTGTGGAATGTGTGTTCGTTAATATAAACAATGTAGTTTATATTGTCAGAACCCAATTCGCTGTTTTGTGGGTCAGTAGATATACCAATGACTCTTAGTTGGCCATCAGTAGCTTCTAAATCGGACACGTCTAATTCAACATTGGATGTTCCATTAATTGTTGAACCAGCAGCGTACACGATATCTGCTACTTTAAATATATCTGTTCTTGCTGAAGCACCATCACCTTGTACTTCGAATCTCTCGTACGGATCGTCATATACGAAAGCGTCTATATCACCTGATGTGATATTTGTTTGTGTGTAATGGTTTCTGAATGTTGGTTTTCCAGTTGTTGGGTCTGTATAGTTTACACCCCAAAATACACCTAGTAGTGTATTACTAGCAGCTGCCACGTCGATGAAGCCTGTATTAGAGGCTTGTGGTATAACAGGGTCGCCTTGGAATATTGAAGATGCTTCATTATCAGCAATCTGATATTCTGACATACCGCCGTTATCTGCGTTTTGTCCAACCTTACCAACAGGTTTCAAACCAAAAGCACTGTCTTGATTAGCCATTTGTTTTTACTCCTTTGTTAGTTTAGTTGATGGTTTCGGAATAACTAAAAGATTAGTTCTTCTTAGAGCCACCAAAAGTTACACGACTCTGACGATCTTGATTGATCGGCATAGTTGGATGCTGTTCCTTCATAAGGTCGTTTTCAACTGCCTGTTCTCGATCAGCTACTTGTTGTTTAAAGTATTCTTCTCGAGATTTCGCGATCTCTTCCGGTATCCTAGCCAGCAATAGGCCACCAACTCCGATTACCCCAGCATGTTTGCCGTCTTTTACGGTTGGAAAATCTGCTTCTGAATATTGATCGGCTCTCACCAATTCCCATCCAGATCTCATTTTACCCATGACGTTTTTAGTATCGTCAAGTCCCATACTTTCGGCTCTTATCCAACGGTGTCTGTATCCTGTTGGAGCAGGGGGTGCATCTAAAGATGACGGGGGAGTCCAAACTTTAGGTCGAGAGTCTTTCTCTCGAGTTTGACTCGCGCGGGAAGTTTTGTTTATTTTTGTTTCGTTTTCCATATGCTTATGCCTCCTTCGCGACTAATTGTTTCGCATATTCTTCAAGTGGCACACCTAATCGTTTAGCTATTGCGACCTGTGATGGTGTGAGCTTCACAGTTTTACGGCGTCCTATCATACCTGGACGTTTGGCTGATGCTACAGTTTGAGAAGGTTTCTCTTGTGTAGTATTATCTGTTGTACCAAATTTTTGAGGAAATTCAAGTCTTATCCGTTTATCCACTTCTTGATAATACTCTTCACTAGAAGGATCATATCCTTCTTCCTCGGTTAGTTTCTTATGTATGTCAAACGCTGTGTAAGTCATAGCATTATCAGTACCAAACCAAGTGTTTTTAGATGCCCAAGCTTCTGCTTTAGGGTCCATTTCCTGTGCTGCTTGTTTCAACTGTGATGGATTAGCATATCCCTGTTGTTGAGGCGCAGGTTGTTGTACTGGTTCTTCTTGTGTTTTTTGAGGTCTTGCTGATTTAACTTGATTTACCCTTGCGGCATCCATAGTCAAAGAAGATATCTCTGTTTGTGCTGCTATTTGAGCATCGACATCCTGTGCATCAATTGCAGATTTCAACTTTATCTTAGCTGCTTCAAGATTAGATTTAACTCTATTTTCAAACTCAGAAACATAATTAGTATCTAAATTTTGATATTTATCTTGTAGCTGTTTTTGTTGTTGACTGACAGATTGTGCATAGGCAATGGCTTCTTCTTTCTGGCGTTCTGCTTCACGCATTTTACGTGTTAGCTTTGCAATTCTTTTTTTGACACCTTCACTATATTGTTCAAGTTCTTCTTTCTGTGGTGCCTCTTCTTTTGTTTCTTCTTCTGTTTTTGTTTCTTCCCCCGAATCGGTTGCTTCTTCAACCTGTAATTCTTCTTTTAATTCTGGTGCAGAATTATCTTTTTCTAAATCTATTTCTGCTCCTTCTGTTTCACCGACATCAATCATCGGTTCTTCTTTTCTTAGTTCTTCGGGCATAGTTTTCTCCTATGTTTATATGTGATGTAGAATGTCTTCGGGATTATTAATAGTCCCTAAGACTTCGTCATCGTTTAGTAGTCGCACTTCTCCACCTTCAATAGGGAGTCGTGATCCGGCGTATCGAGCAAAAATTACCCAATCACCTTTTTTGCACCAAGGGCCTGTATAAAATTTTTCTTCGTCTTTATACGCCAAAGGTCCAACCTTTATAACATAACCGCAGTTCGTGGCTATGCGTAACTTGTCTAATGATTCTTGAGCTATAATAATACCACCTTTGGTTTTATCTTTAGGTTCAAAAGGTAATACTAATATTCTCCAACCAGAAGGGTTTGGTAGTTTTTCTAATACTTCGTCTGATAAGTTTTCAGCTCTGACTTTGTTTTTATCTTCTTCTGCTTTTTTCTTATCTTCTTTTTTATATTTCTCTTGTAATGCGAGTTTTACATTATTCATCGTTTTGCTCCTTATTTTCTAGCAGGTTAGAGATTTCCTGTAATGTTTGTTCAAATCCTTGAACCTTTCCCACAAGATATTGATATTTTTCAAGACTGTCAACACCAGACATGATAGTATCTTTACAATCCTCAATAGCTTGTTTCAAATGTCTTTGTAGTCTGTAGACTACATTAAATTCTTCCATTATTTTTCCTTTCGTATATTTTTATACCATGAATGATCCAAAAACGGAAGCTGAAGATTTAACAGTTATTGTCGAATTTGATTTTGAATTACCTACGATTCACTAGGTAATAATTTTTTTTAAAGTTTTTGCCTGCCCTGCATGAGATTTAGAAGCTTTTTTCAAAGCTTTAATTACTTTCTTTATTTTTTTCTTTTTACCTGGTTTTGATATTTGTTTTGATATTTGAGCTCTAGATATAGTCATTAATATTCATTATAGTTCTTTATTAGAAACTCTTCCATCCAAGCCATTTTTTCATCAATTGCTTGAATTTGTACTTTTATAACAGCAATGTCCTGTTGCATTTCTGCAACACTATCTGCCTTAGTCTCAACTGCATTTAGACGTTCTGACCACATCCCCCATGTCATAGCTAAAGTGCCAAGTAGCACAAGATAGGGTAATACCGTTTTAATTTCTAGTTTCATCTACCTAAAATACATTGACCGTTACATGAACACATAATGAACTCCTATTTTGTTTTTGCGGACATACCGCTTAAAGGGTTATTTAAAGCCTTATTAATCTTTAAGTCAAGACTTTCTTCTAATAATTTCATTTCATTAAGAAGCTCTCTGTTATCTTCTTTTTGTCTATCTTCCACGTCGTTTACAATTTCAGTTATGTGTCGAATATCTCCAGCTTGTTGACGTAAATCAGCTTTCATATCTGAGCGCATATCACGAGCTACGTCACTAATTATGGTTATTTCTTGTAGTATCATATCTATCTCTGATTTTAAAACAGCCATACCCTCATCATATTGAGAGAGGTCTGGCTCAGTATAAAGAGTTATCTTCTCCTTCATATCAAGGTAATCTTGATAAAAAGTAAAGCCTGTCCATGCGGCACCACCAAGAGCACCTAATAAAGTAAAGATGGCGAATACTTTTCCACCAGTAATCTTCATTCCCGAATACTCAATACTGGGCATCTATCATCTCCGAAATTGTATTTTCTTGTGCCATATCAAATAACATACCATACTGATCTTCTATTGTCTTGTTTAAATATTCGTTAACATTTGTATCTACGATTGTAGATTGTGAATCAAAAAAGGATTGCGTGTTACTTAGTATTTGCATGACAATTAATGTCTTCATTTGAGCAGCATCATCATACCTTGCTTTATCATCAATTTTCTTAACTATTTTAGTAGCAGCTTTTTCTTTCTTTGATAATTTAGGTTTAGATGATTTCTCTTCTTTTGGCTTTTCTTCTGGATCTTTTTCTTTTTCTTCTGGTTGCGGTTCTTTTTGTTCTGGTTCCTGTGATTCTTCTTGAGATTCTTCGGTAGTCTCTTCTTCAGGTTCAGGCTCTACCATCTTAGGTTCTTCTTTAATTTCTTCTATCTCTGGTGCAGTTTCTTCAGGCTCTGGTGCTGATATTTCTGGTTCAGGCATCTCCTCTACAGAAGCTATCATTTCAGGCTCTGGTAATTCTTCTAGTTCCATTTGTATTTCTGCCTCAACAGTTTCTATATTCACAGGTATTTCCATTTCCATCTCTGGTGGTGGTAGCATTTCCATTGGTGCGGGTGGTGCAAACTCTACATCAAAACTCATCTCTAGATCTATTTCTAATTCTACAGTTTCAAAAGACACCTCTTCTGTTTCAGGTTCAATAGGTGAAAAATCAATCATACCATCATCGACTGTAACATCATTAAATTCAAAAACTTCTTGAGCAAAATCAATCTCTGATGTTGTAAACAAATCAAGATAATAAATTTCTTCTAAGGTAGTAATCTGTTGTGTAATAATAGTATTAA
>Ga0181391_1000223_pt1 | contig 17098 bp, 29 predicted proteins | sample 14SPOviralmetaG_FD_130080 | JGI IMG/M metagenome (GOLD analysis project Ga0181391, IMG submission 130080) | Marine viral communities from the oligotrophic San Pedro Time Series (SPOT) site, San Pedro Channel, CA, USA - 14 SPOT_SRF_2010-08-11 | ecosystem: Environmental > Aquatic > Marine > Strait...
CATAGCCATACCCGTGGCGATATGGGCACTGCGATGAGCAACTGGATCATGAACATCCTGTTGGCCATACTGCTGACACTGGCGCTGTTGTGCCTGTTGCAGTTGGGCCTCAACTTCTGGCACATGGGATGGTATTGATGGACATTGTGTGGATCATCACAGGCATATTCTGTTCCGCGATAGCGATCTCACTGATACTGGGCAAACTGCATGGGACGTTGTTGATATGAAAACAGTGATCCTTATAGTGCTGTTCATCACCCTGCCCGGTGTGATCATGGGCATAGTGTCCAGTTATCGGGCGGGCCAGAAACCCCACGAGGACCTGCTCCTGAGATTGAAAAAATTTGCACAGCGGAAAAATAAATAACTGCATATGAGATCCATGGGAATACTGTTGAGTTTCTTACTGCTGATGTGCCTCACGGTACCCGCACAGTCAGGACACTCACGGGACAACGGCACCTGCGAGGATGACATGACACACTACGAGAACATGGTGGTCAATGGCAAACGCGATGACGCACCCTTGATCACAGAGAGCAAGGCCATGCGTGACCAGGCACACGCCTACAACAACTACAAGTTGTGTGAGAAGTACATGGAAGAGGCACTGCGTATGATCAGGAAGACCGGCGGAGAGTACCCCACAGAGTAACCGGCAGTTGTAAATTTTTTTGCACACAGGAAATAATAGGTAGCACAGACCATTCTAGGCTGTTATAATGGAACAGTATCAGATGCATGGCAACTGTGGGATCTGTGGATGCGAGAGTGGATCGGATCCCAACGCCATGATACAGGTCTGCCCTGCACACACAACACTAGACATTTTGGCGCCGATCGTATAAATTAGTGTAAAACAAAGGAACAATCCAAAACATGATATACACAGACTCAGAAAACGACTGGTTGAACAAACCAAAGCGACCGAGAAGAAGCAACCAAACAGCAGACGGACAACCACCCAAATCAAAGGATGATGCCGCACAGTACACACGTGCATGGGGCATAAAGACAACCATAGAAGTGGACGGCAAGACCTACGTGGTGCCGGTGCACTACTAACATGCTGTGGCACCTCAAGGACAGGTGGGAGATAGTCGGCTGTGTGTTGGCGATCACCGCGGTGTTCTGCGTGTTGGCCTTCGGCCTCAACTATCTACAGGGCACGTTATAACACACTATTTGCCCGGTTGACCATATTCCGGTTATAGTGTATTATTAACTATATGCCACTTACACCAATAGTAATCGAACAGACGTCCAAGGGTGAGAGAAGCTACGACATTTTCAGTAGGCTACTCAAGGACAGAATCATTATGTTGGAAGGACCGATAGAAGAACACACCGCTTCAGTGCTGTGTGCTCAACTGTTATTCTTGGAATCACAAGATGCCCAGAAGGATATCACACTGTATATCAATTCGCCGGGCGGACTGGTAACGGCAGGCATGGCCATATACGACACCATGCAGTATGTCAAGTCGGACATACAGACCATAGTAGTGGGCCAAGCATGTTCCATGGGCTCACTCCTAGCAAGTGCAGGCACCAAGGGCAAGAGACACATGTTGCCCCACGCACGACACATGATACACCAACCACTGGGAGGTGCAAGTGGACAGGCCACTGACGTTGAGATCAGGGCCAACGAATTACTGAGATGGAAGAAGGAACTCACAGAGATCTACGAGAAGACTACAGGACAGCCTTTGCAGAAGCTAAAGGACGACATGGAGAGGGACAAGTTCATGAATGCGGAAGAATCCGTTGCATATGGACTAGTCGACAAGATAGTAACAACCAGAAACGAAGACGACAAGGAGTAACATGACTGACTCAGAAGAGAAACAAAGAGCACTGGACGCCTCAATGGAAAATGAGAGCCAAGAATCACAGACAAATTATGGTCCAATGGTGCAAATATCTTTGAAAGAATACGACAAGATGAAGGAGAGATCCAAATACATTACGGACAGAGACCTGATTGGTTGTATCGACAAGATAGAAGAACTTGTAAGGGCGTTGAGAAAGCACATAGTCAGAACTGATCTAGATAATTAACAGTATGTTTTATATCTGGCACACAATAATAATCGCCACGTTCATCGCAGTGGCATATCACATGGGGTACCAATATGGCAAAAGACAAGTCAAAATCAAAAAAGCCTTACGCAAAAGTTAGACTGGTTCCTGAGGATGCCAAGATGAAGGATCATGGCTTCTACTACTACGCTATGAAGCCGTTGAAAGGTGAGAAGAAAAATCAAAAATTGAGACTGCGTAAGTTCGATCCCATCACACAGAAACACATCTGGTGGGTGGAGAAGAAACTGCCACCACACAGCAAATGATACGTGTCCCTATCCAGATAGATTTCAAACACAAGTCAAACTACAAGATAACACTTAACCAAGAAACAGTTGTGGAACATTCACAGACCAGCATCGGTTTCGACACCCACTGGTTGGAACCCAAACGCCTGCAGGCACTGACCATACATGGAAATGTGGAAGTAAGCAAACTTGTATTGGACGGCATAGACACCGAATATTTTATACACCATGGCTTTGTGAATGGTGGCTACCGTGGCAATCAAACAACAGAGAACTTGACATATTATTTTAAAGTTCCTATCTGGCGATGGTATATAGAATGGATACAACATGACAATTCATATTTCAGAAAACTTTCCAAAGCTCATCAGGGATTTCTTCCTTTATGACAACAGTGAAAGCGATGGCACAGCACACGCTCCCATAGATCTTCCTTTTGATATGGACAGGGAGTCTCTGCTCCATGACGCCAAACGTTTGCCCTGGGACACGGACTGTCGCATTGACAGATGCACCATAGTTCACAACAGCAACAACAAGGGCGAAACAGGAACAAAATATGTTGTGCAGAAAGACACACGCATAGAACCAGCCATCGATCTTGAAAAATTTCCAGCCATCAACTCCTTGATCAACAACCTCAACAGCATAGGCCCTGTGACCTACATGAGTTTTAAAAACATGTACCCCGGAGAGTACCTACCACCACACATGGACAGTACCCAAGGACCTATGATTGTGTATTGTCCAATCACGTGGCCGGAAGGTTGCCATTTTAAAGTTTACGGGCAAGGACTTGTTGACTTCGGTGGGCTAAAGGCAAACATTGTGGAAACAGGTAATCGTGTACACAGTGTTGTCAACGACGGCAACGAGTCTAGGTTCACATTTAGTTTTCACGCAGACTGGTCCAGTCCGGGCTGGAGCAACATTCTTCGTAAGACTAAATTGGCCGATTAAATTTTATTATATTACTTGAGGTAAGGACCTTTTTGTCCTTTGGGTCTGTTTAAGATTTTCTTCTTGACGTATTTCTTGCCGCCTATTTTGTAGACAGTGGGCTTAGGTGGTTCATATGATTCGAAGATAAACTTCTTGTAGGCCTCGAACCATCCTCTGATTCTTGCAAACATGCTAAACCCTCCATCGTTACTTCTTCCAGAACATCAACTTCTTGCTCATTGCACCTAGGTCCTCGAACTTCTCGTTTAGGTACCAACCAGCCGCTATGCCGATGATCAATCCAATTGTAAAAAACATTTTACTGCTCCTTATTACTCAACAGTGGGTGCGGGTTCGTTTGTGATGATCATCCATGCGAATATCACTACCACAACAGCAACACCGATTACTGCTTTTTTGTTTTTCTTAACTTCGTCAATAATTTTCTTCATTGTACGTCCTCCTTAAGGTACCCGTATTTATTTGTTTTGATTGCACGTTTCCGGGGCAAACATACAACCTAGTGCGTTTGCTATTCCTTCCATTTTACCCACCGAGTCTGTGAAAACCTGAGGCTTTTCAGCCGGCGTTGTTGCCAAGTTTGTCTTATTTGCACAACCTGACAGACCTAGTAATATCAGCAAAAGGAATAAAATTAGATATCGTTCGAATTCTTTATTCATATGAATTATTTACTGCCGGGACTTGTGCCTATCTAACGTGTGTTTATGATTGGGATTTTTGGAAGCCTTCTGCTATCTTACCAGCATTGGTTCCTGCTTTGATTCTATATTTTTGTGTGCCACTCGCACCTGTCTCGACTTCTTTACGAAGCATCCTTTGAAGTTGCTTCTCTTTGTTTTCACGCATCTGTTTTGCATGATAGGTTTGTAATAGTTTTGTGTCTCTCATATCTTTATTATATAAAATATTTATGCATTGTCAACAGGGCTGATATGCGTATAGAACATAGATGTGTTTAAACGCCTTAATGTGCGTATATTAAGGCAGATGTATAACTTATCCTAGAATGCTTTTACCATGCGTGTGTGTGCTTCTATGTGCGTTTAAAAGGTAGACTACACTGGGTTTGTAGTGTACTATTATAGCTGTGACGCCGCTTTAGCTCAGTTGGTAGAGCAACTGATTTGTAATCAGTAGGTCCGCGGTTCGAATCCGTGAAGCGGCACCAGAACCTCATTTTAAACGACTCAATGACTTTTCTGGTAATATTGGCGAACTTGGTGGTTTTGGTATGGCTGGTTCGCGACTACTTGGTCCCTTCGTCTATCGGTTAGGACACGTGGTTTTCATCCTCGAAAGAGGGGTTCGACTCCCCTAGGGACCGCCAAACGTGCCCGTAGTTCAGTTGGATAGAATACAAGTTTCCTAAACTTGGGGTCGCAGGTTCGAATCCTGCCGGGCACGCCAAAAATACACAATAATTAATTGTGTGAAGAAATTCTATTCAGTAAAGATTAAACACCACAAGGAGAACATACCACCAAAGTTGGCAGAGCAGATGTTGTTGGACGAATCAAAAATGATCAATTATCTTTGGAAAAACCAAGCCTTGCATTTCAAATATCCAAAAGGCAAGAACAGGCTGGACGTATACGCTGATGAGAAATATCTCATGATGGCCAAAATGAAGTATCCGACCGTATTTGGTCGCAAGGGCAGGATGGGATTCTTGGAGTTGTACATAGCAAATTTGATAAACAAAAAATTAAAATTAGCAAAGGGCAGTTCATAATGAAGTTTGGATTTTACAATGATAGAGACCTGCCTGAAAGCAAACAAGGTTATAGATGCCCTCGCTGGGATCCAATGCCAGACGGCAAGAAGAATGTTGTCATACTTGGATGTAGTCACACTTATGGTGTTGGCCACGACGATGACTCACATTGGGTTGCACACATCTCAAAACACAACACAGATCGCCTGCGTTATTGGAATCTAGGACAACCAGGCGCCAGTGGTGACAAGATGGTGAGGATACTATACGGTTGTGAAAAGTCTATAGAACCACGTATCATTATTGTGTGCTGGCCCGCGTGGAGTAGGAGAGAGAGGTTAGGCAAGTATGCAGAAAGCCTGACTAGTGATGCAGATCCACTTGCCCTCGAGGACAACGAAACAGATAAAAATAATTTCCTCAAAAATGTTTTCTTTATCGAGAAGTATGCTGAAAAAAATAACTGTAAAACATTTCATTGCTTCGCACAGGACTCTTATGAAGAACATATCCCTAAACTTAATGTGTTAAGGAACTACACGATTAAAAATTGTTGGCCGCACTGGGACAAGTTCACTGCCAGAGACATACACACAGAACCAAGTCTTGCTAAAGACGGTTTACACTATGGTGTAGAACATCATGAACGTTTTGCTAAATTGTTTTTAGAAAAGTTTCAATCTAAATTGAAGTAATCGTTGATATCTATTTTTCTTAGATAGTCTTGTCTCTTGATGTACAAATCAAGATTTTTTGAGTTGTCTTCTTCTATCGCGACTTTTTTAGCAATTTCTCTACAGACAGCGTAGGACGAGTTTTGTAATTTTTTTTTAGCATCTTCAGTAAATCTGTTTTTATGTTTTACATTTAACACGTCGGGAGTTGTGAGAAAGGCCCAGTTGTGTTCTAAACCATGTTCAGTGCAAAAATCTAAAATGTTAGGCAAGTTCGCAATATTAAGACTGCTTACTGTTGTCCATGTGTTTACTCTTAATAACTTGAATTGTTTCTGTAGGTTCTTATAGGCCTTGACGGTTTCCACATACTTCTTCCATTTAATAGGCCAACGCACATAATCATGCACGTCACCTGTGCCATCAAAACTCAGAGTAACAATAGCCATTGTTCTGTTTTTTAAAATAAGTTCTAGTTCTTTGATCATCCTAGATCCGTTGGTGTTCATTCTTACTATTTTTGTATTAGATGGAAGACGAGATAATATTTTTTTGTAGTTTTTACTGGCAGTTGGCTCACCACCATTTACGTCCACTTCTAATATCCTTTTTTGAGGGATCTCCCAAAATCTTTCATAGTTGTCTATCCTTGGGTAATCCTTACCTTCTAGGCTTCCTATCTTTGTGCTGAGTCCGGAATAGCATGTCTGGCAGGCGCTGTTACAAATATTATCCATTACTCCACCCACGACCAAGTAATCGTCTTTGAAAGGATGTAAAACCTTATGCCTGTCTATACTCTTTGTTCTTATGCTTTCACCACTGACTTCTTCTGTTTCTTGACAACGTACACACTCCTCGGGCCATTTGTCTTGTGCCATTGTATCTTTAAGTTTCTTTATCCATTCGCTTTCTTCGAGGGCCTTTACTGTTTTAAATTCCATGCCATTGATCATGTGGCCACATTTTCCGATCGATCCATTCTGATTTAATCTAACAAAGTGTTTGATCCTAGGACAATACATTTTTAAATTCCTCCACAATGCTACTTAACTTGACCTTTGTGCCAATCAATTCAACTAGTTTGTAATCAACATCCACAAGTCTTGGTATAGTAGGTACCATTGTCTTTTGTCCCGGAAACATCTTTGTGTGAATGTTTATAAATTTTTTAACACTGTCGAAAGGCCGCAGTGTTACAGTACCTCTATGGTATTTGTATAGATGTAGTAACCACATGCATTGTGGTACAAAGTGCCTGTCAATTAATGTTTCATCTTGGACTCTTTTCCATACTTCCATAATTTCAAGTTTGTGACTACGACTGTATTCGTTAAGTCCTGACACAAAACGTGCCATTGGATCTCTTATAAAAATTTCTATGTCTTCGCACACACCTATTTGTTCATTGATGAGCAAACTTTCTTGTGACCTAAAAAGACTGGTGGATGCATTACGGAATATTGGATACACGTATTTGTCCTTTATCCTAATTACTTTGCAGTCAGTTGTTAATATTTTTGACCAATCTTTAAACATTCTATAGTCTGTGTTTCTCCAAAATTTCTTCTACATAGTCTTTCGCGGGTATGCTATCGTCCTCACTAAAAGGTTGAGTGTTTATACTGCCAGGCCTGATCAATGTCATTTTGATATTACTTGGTTGGTAGTCAAGTTGTTTGTGTGCTAGTTCCAATGCCATCTTTTGATTTCTGTATTGCATTACTTCTCTTGTTGTCAATCCTTTGATAGGCTGGTCATGTTCCCATCCACACACGCCCGTAGAAATATTCCAGATATGATGTATCTTCTTGCTTTCACTCCACCTGTGCCATACCTCGAATAGCAGTTCAGTCTGAGCGTACATACTAATTGCATTGTTTATGAACACGTCACAGGGCTCTATTATTGACGCAGTATGCACAGTCCTGCGTATGTTTTCCCCATCACTTCTTGATATACCAACGATGTCGTGGCCCATCGCTGTAAGTTGTTTGGCGAATTCTTCTCCTATCCCTCGTTTGTGTCCAGTAATTGCTATTATCATAAGCACTGGTATTTAAATATGCACAATGAAGTCATATCACATACTGAACTGTAAAACACAACAGAAGATAGCCGACAGCCTCTATGGTTACTATGTTGGCATCACAGCGAACAAAGACATTACCAATTTTTGGAATCACCTGACAAGACAGGAGATCAAGGACTACATGTCAATACCAAACAATCCCACGGCGAAATGGTTTGACAGTCTAGGGTTGAAGGTCCGTGATATGAGTTTCACCATATACAACGAAACAGTGGGTACAGGCATACACAAGGACGAACCCCCAGTGGTTGCCAAGATAAACTTTCCAGTGTTGAACACAAAGGACACCTACAACGTTTGGTTTGATGATGACAAAAATGAAATAGATAGAGTTGAGTGTGTGAAACCTATAGTTTTACGTTCTGACATTTTACACACTGTCGAGATTGGTTGGTCCGCAAAATTTCCTAGACTGCAATTTAGTTTTTGTTTCTATAACGAACCGCTTCAGTTATTAAAGTAGGACATTCAATAAATCTATCGTTGTTACGTTTGTGGATACGCTCGATGACCCTCGATAGTTTATCTTGATAGTCAGGGTTGCCCCATATGTCCTGTGTCCTGAAATCGTCCAGTGTGCCCCAGTCCTCTATCTTGTTCAACCATACCCTGTCCGCTCCGTACTGTTCACCTAGGTCAATTATCGTTTCCATCTCATGGTAGTTTTCTTTCTGCACTACAAAGTGCAGTATAAATCTAAATCCGTGTTTCTTTTTCTGTTGTGCCATGCAGTCTAGTCCTTCCAGTATCTTTTCCCACTTGCCACCCAGTCTCAACTTCTCGTAGGTATCTTTACTGGCACCGTCTATGCTGACACCTAGTTCTTTGAGGTTACGCATCACGTTTGGCACACGTGTGTGAAACTCTTTGAACATCAGTCCGTTGGTCAGTATGCTGTACTTGATGTTGTCTCTCTCGGGTGTCTGCTCCATGAAATGCCTGTACACGTGTGACGCAAAAGGGTCACCGTCCGATCCTATGTGTACCTGTATAGGTTCAGCATTGTGATGTAGCCAATCATTTATCCTGTCAGCCAGTCTGATACCGAGATTGAAAGCGGATCCTTCCTTGTGGAATATCATAGACTTCCTACAACTGGGACACCTGAGGTTACAGGAATCATCTATCGCCAACCTGAGATGTCTGATATTGTTGACATCGCTGTCCATCAATCTACCGCCTTTTATGTAAGAACACTGGTGCTCATTGCAGTACCTGTAGGTATTGTCCGTTATTGAGTCTTGCAAGTGTGTGTGCATACTACTGCCTATGATCTCATCTAATGATTTGATCTGTAGATTACCAATACTCTGTGGCAACCATGATTGACATTCACACGCATAGCAACTGCCTTGCTTGTCTATCAGCACGGTGTCAAAAGGTCGAGGACATCTTTTCTTTATGCCGAGGTCCTTGGCTGTGTCTATGTGATAGTGTTCAAACAGTCTTTTGTTAATCATCTGTTGGGATCTGTCAGCATGTCCATGGTCAGGACTACGTCTTCGGGTATTGTGTTGGTAGACTTGTGGACATCGTTTTTCTTCTTTCTGCGTCTCCGTTCATCACGTTCCTGTTGCTTCTGGATTTTTTTAGCACCCCTGGTGCTCTTATAATCATAGTGTATGCCCATTGTGTAACTCCCATTGTTATTGTAATTATCGTCCACCATGCCCACACAAATTAAATACATCCATGCAAGTGATAACACGTGGGCTAGACAACATCGAACAACACACACTACGGGCCAGTGTTGAACGCACTTACACGACACGGGTGTTCAACACCGAAGAAGCCACCCACACATACAAATACAGAGAGCCAGAGATCCGGGAATATGTGTTCCCACAGGGACGGGCGATATCAGGATCTCAGACAGGACAGTACCCAGGCCTGGTGTGTGGTGCAGACTTCCATCTGGGGGACTTTGGTAAAGGCAACAAGTTGTCACGATCCCAATCACCCTTCTGGGACCTGCTTGATCCCAAGAACATGGGTAAACAGATAGAGTTACACACAGAGGACAAGAAGATACACAGGTTCACGGAACCGGTAAACATCATATTCAACCTGAGCTTCTACTACCACTGGTTCTATGAGGACCTACCGCTGTTGACGTTCATGAGGAACAACAACCACAAGATCATAACCAACCCACTGACTGCGTACCAACGGGAGTCATTACAGAGCATGCCGGACATACAGGCACGGATAGTTGAGTTGCCACAGCCGTGGATCGTTGAGGCACCCGAGATGCACGTGTACTCAAAGCCGGACAGCGGCCAAGGTGCCACAGGGCACTGGGTGGCGGAATTCCTGAGGGCCACGTACAGGCCACGACAGGGAAAACCACACAGGAAGATATACATCAGCAGGAACTCAGACTCCGCCGCACGTGGGGTGGACAACGAGGACGAGGTGCGTGGGTACCTGGAGGCACGAGGGTTCGAGTACTTTGACAGTTTCGCCAGATTGAGCCTGCAGGACAAGGTGGACCTACTGCACGAGACCAGCGTGGCGGTCAGTGCCGCCGGCAGTAACCTCGCACACGTGTACGCCATGCAACCCAACACACGGGTCATAGAATTCAATCACAGGTTCCTCACAGGAGTGGAACACTGGTACAAGAGCGTGGGCACGGTGGCCCAACTGGACTGGACCAGTTGCGGAATGCAGACCGGATCAACATCCGGCCGAGCGAGGCTCAAGAACAACAATCTAATAGTAGACACGGAACTGCTGGGAAGGGCGATAGGATGAACTGGAGACAGCAACAGACTGACCAGACCTATGCGTTCGCCAGAAAGTACATGACCCGCTTCGGCATAGCCATCGACATAGGTTGTGACGAGTTCGCCATCACAGGACACCTGGCAAGGGAGTTTCAACACATACACTGCTTTGACTTCCGCAACAAGTACCACATGATCAACAGGCACGTAGATGATCCAACACGTGTCACGTTCCACCACACGGCACTGGGTGACACGGAGACCATTCGTTACAGCAAGACGGGAGTGGGTAGGATCAAGAGTGAACAACCACACGGCAACAGCACCATGCCGGTCAACGTGAGAACACTGGACAGTTATCAGATACGTGACGTGGACTTTATCAAGATAGATGTGGAGGGCTACGAGCCACGTGTACTGCAGGGAGGCATGGAGACCATTGAACAATACAGTCCTGCGATACTGTGTGAGATAAACCAGGGCGACTTCTCCGCCAGGAAAATTCTGGAAAGTATTGGTTACAAGTGTGTGGATGTGTACCTCAAAGAAGGCACACCGCATGACTATATGTTTGTAAGGTAAGGGGCCAAAGGTCGATCTTTACGCTTTTACGCTTTCGCGTATTTTTAAAAAAAACGCAGTTCTAAATTTAACGCTTACGCTCTCGCTGGATTATACCATTCTTCTTCTGTCACTACATGTGGCAGTTTGATTATGCATTCGTCTCTGTCATTCCACACATGCCAGTTTTCTTTTACACCCCAGTAGTATTTGTGTGGACTTTCTAACGATGCATTCATTATATCGTCCTTATGATTTTTTAGAGTCCCCCAATTACTTCTGAAGTCTATCCATTTTAATTTACAAATGTCTATCAGTTTTAAATTTTGTAAGCAGGCATCTTTCCATATGGGTTGATCACACTGTGCCAAAAAATTATTTGCTAGGCTAGTAAGTCCTGTCTTGGTTGGGTACCAATTGTCCACATTGAATATCTTTTTCATGAGACTTACACTGCTGAAAAGAAATAGATCTCCAAGGACCTGCTGTTCCAAACTAGTAGACTGTGTTACAATCATTTTTTTGTCTTGTAATTGCTCGTGTGCAAATATTACAATATTTTTTATATTATGCACAGTGTCACAACGTGATTTCAACACATACTCAAATCCCTTTTGCTGAATGTACTCGATGCCTAGAGACACTAGATGAGGATGCCCTACATTAATATCTTTCTGTATTATTTCGGTTGGCCATATGATGTGGTCGCAGTATTTTCCGATGTCTGGTCGTATGCCATGTCCTGTAACAACAATGTGTGCATTAGGATTGTACTTGCGCCAATGTTTAAGTGCAAACTCGACTTTGTCTATTTTGTCCTTTTCTCCGTCACGTATGAAGACATGTGATAGTAAGATACACTGTTGCATCAAAATTTATCTCCAAATGTTTCTAAGTCGTTTCTAAAATGCTTAGACACAACTTCAATTGTTGCGTCGTCCTTGTAGTATTCTCTATAATCCTTTTTCCTATTTGTTCGCCTGTATTGATGGTTGAACTCATTGGTAAAATATTCAATACCCACGTGTTTTAAAATGTGTTGAGTCTCTTCACTAAAGTTTTCATATCTAGCAATATGATCAACGGCTTGAACACCGTCCACGTGAGTGTAGTATGTTGTAGGTTGAAAATGTATTTCATTGGCCCATTCTGTATCAACAAAGTTCTTAGCAAAGTCTTCCCATGATTTGAATTGTGTTGCAAGTTTGCTACTCCATGATTGATGTCCCTTTGTCTGTGTGAAATCTAGCCACGATGATATTAATCTGTCAAACGGATTTCTGTGGTATGCAAACTTGTAGTAGTCTCTAACATCTTCTTCTTCTCGTATTTTAGATATAGGGCAATGATATTTGTCAGTTAACCAAGGATGATCTTTTGATTTATTAAATTCACCTGTGCGTTTAAAATACTTTGATAATGTGGTGGATCCTGTTTTTGGCACACATACAAAAACAAATTTACGTTTATGATTTATGATCATAACAGTTTGTGGAGTCTCGTAAAGTGTCGACCCCCATCAAACGTAGACTTGAGTAATGTTTCCATTAGAAGTTGTATTGTTGCTTTGTCAACATATTTAGATGGAATGGCAAAATGATTTGCACAGTTATGTTTTATAGACATCTCGGCAGTGTATTCATCAAAACACAAGGCAGAAATTATTCCATTGACTTTGTTCGCTGTGATGTTTGCGCCTTGTCCCGATCTACAAAAACTGATACCGTGTGAACAATCATTAGATTGTATTAGTTTTGTAACCTGCAGAACATAATCTGGATAGTCACATGCCTTGTCGGTGTACGTACCAACATCAATGTAAGGTATAGCCATAGTGTCCAGTATGTCCTTACACTGTTTCTTTGCGAGGAATCCGCTGTGATCACTTGCAAGTGCTATCGGTTTATCACCAAATCTTGTAATCACACGTTTACAGAAAAATTCAAATTGGTGCGGTGTGCCTAACACATGCATTTTTTCTGTGTTGGCCGCTGTAATTTTCAAACCATCTCTTATCATTAAGTTGTACATGGGTGCAATATAGAATTCGTTTTTATACATTATCTGGTTGTTGATCATCTCGTCAGCATACCTCAAAAACATTTTTCCTGATTTGAAATGATATAATCCAACGTTTGCTTCTTTTGAAATAACTTCTTTCTCTACAACGTTTGTGACAATGCCGTCCTCACCGTATTCGGAATAACTGTGATCCGGACTGTTTGCTGTGAATGTAAGAAGAAAGCCGTCACTGTCCGGACTTATTGTTTTAGGATTGAACACAGGACCAAAGTGTACATCGGGTGTGTAAACAATTAAAGGCAAATCGTTATCGATGTGTTCCCTGGCCAACGTGCAGGTTTCAAGAGCACCTCTGGTCACTTTGTTTAATTTGATGATGGTTATGTCTTCACCAAATTTCTGTTTTAGTATCTTGTCTATACTAAAGTTGTAAACATGATCCACCCTGACCATGAAAATTAAATTGCACTCATTGGTATCAACGGAATCCATGGCCCAATCGATCACATGCTTGTTCTTAGCCAAGATCAAGGCTTTAGGCATGGTGTATCCTGCATCTATGAACCTTTGTGCCTTGCCGGCGATTGGCAATAGTAGATTATATTTTTTCATTCTCTGTCCTTATCAAGTTACTTGTGGTTTCGTGTGCATACTTTTGTATTTCTTCAATAGACAATCCTAAATGCAATCCATAAAGAAAACTGCTGGCAAACATATCACCTGCACCGAGAACGTTGCTCTTTGGTACAAACATGCTGTCTTCGATCCTGTATTTTGTTTCATATCTCCCATCAGACACCACACTACTCTTATTGGTGTGTAATATAACATATCCTTTTGTGTCCTTACACATAGTTGTAAGATCCGCGTATGCATCTTCATCTGCAATAAAAAAATAATCTAGGTGTTGTAGTAATGAACTATCTACCCTAGGCCCAGCACACACATCTGCAGACACAGTGCCTTTTAGATCTTTAAGCCAACTTATGTCTTGTAATTTATTAATGTACATTGCATGGGATATTTTTGATTCCTTAATAATTGGGTTTTGGGTTTTTAGATCCGGAACAAAGTTAGAGTACCTGGTACAAGGGTCTCTATCTATATACACTATTGCTTCTCCTATGGATGTTGGACACATTCCTACATCTAGGTTACTACCAATAAGTTTGAATGTTCTCCACATGTTTGCCATAGCACCCAGGGTTTGCCTTTCTTCGAATCCATCAAAAATTCTGTCAACGGTCATGTGCCCATATAGGGTTATATCATGCATTAAAATTTTTCCTTTATGTCTAGATCATACACGTCGTCTATATGCGAAGGCAGGTTATATTTGGGCAGTAATTTTCTATCTCTTAAATTATCAAACAAAGACATAACACAGTTGTGGCCTCCCAGTTCGGGTAATATATCATCTACTATCTCCTGTATCTCCTCCGGACAGTCTGCGGGAGCATACTTATATTTGACTTTTTTCATAATGCCAAGATCAAATATATCATCTCCAACAAACACTATTTCGTCTGTGGTTACCTGATATTCTTTACAAACATCCGTCACATAGTCACCCTTGTCACGATGTGATCCATCTTTACGGTTTATTATAATATCTATGTTTCTATTTTTTGCTATCTTCTCATTGAATGGATCTCCCGATAGAAATAAAACTTTAATACCTAGTGCCTTAAATCTTTTTATTGCTGTCCAGTCTTTGTCGCAAAATGTTTTCATCACGACATCGCCATCCCTGTTGTAATATTTCTTGCCGTCAGTAAGCACACCGTCGACATCTAATATCAAAAGTTTAATCACGGAACTTCTCCACGTAGTCACTGCAGACACCTGCAAATTTTTTAATATCTCCCGGATGCAATTTTTCAGGATGTACAGCGATTGTGTATTGTCCTCCGAGTAGTCCTGGGTATGCCCATATCCAACCTCTGCTCGTCATTACGTAGTCGTCACTTTTGTGAAAGAAGCAGTGAATTCCTAAAGCAGTCATTGCCTCGAGTGCACCATAATTTTTAGCATGGCACCATAGATTATTGTCTCTTAAAAATTCTATTGACACCACTTCCTGTGGCACGTCATGGCCCAGGAAAAATTGCTTACCATCAAATTTACAAATATCAATTTCGCAATGGTATCCTTCTTTTAGTGCATCTTGAATGTATGCAACCGTGTTTTCTTTTTCGGTATTAATACCGTTTGTGTTGCCTCTGTGTGCTATAAGGATCATAATATACCCTTATTTAATTGGGTGTCTATCTAGTTGATATACTCTTGATTTGCTTTGACTATATCACCATTCCACTTGTCGTCCCATTTGAATTTGGCTCTACTACATGTGTTACAAATCATATTTTGTTTCCTATCACCGTAGGTCTTGCTGTAAACTAGGTTGTGGTACTCGGTTAATTTACTCCACACTCCGTCGACACCTATGTCAAACACATTTCCAAAATTGGTCTGTTTTGTTGCATCATCACAACACAACACCGCTGTACCGTCTACCATTACTTCTAATCTTCTAAGTATTTTTCCATGTACCATGTCACAGCCTTGCACGAATGTCTTTTGTGATATTTTAAATTCTAGTCCGTCGTCATCAAACTTGTTGTATACAAGTCTGTTCTCTAACCAGTTGGTTTTCTTTTTTACCTTGCCTAGTGTTAAATTTTGTATTTTACTTACAACAGGTCCGTATAGATCTCTTGGTGGCTCTTGTATTTTGTGTTTTACTCCTATATTCATTTTCCTACTTAATTGTGGATACTTGTCCCTGACCATTTTAAGTCTGGCCTGGGTAACCTTCCAGTCTATGTCCATCCATTCTTTTATTTCTTGTTCTGTGTAACCTATTATTGAGATGTTTATTTTGTCTAGATTGTCTATGTATTTCATCATCAGGTCACATTTTTTCTCGCTGAAACTTACTGCATTTGTAGTCAACACTACTCTAAGATCATTCTTCTTACATAGTTCAAAGACCAATTCGAGGTCTTTGCAGACCAATGGATCGGAGTATCTCCATGGTTGCACAGATGCTTTCATTTTTCCTACGTTGTATTTCTTGACCCCTTGTGCGAATTGAGTTATCAGGTTCTCTATCTGATCACCTTGCATTCTTTTGCCTCTATACTCCTTGTCCTTCTCTAAGAAAGTATATGGACAGCAGAAACATTTTGCGTTGCAAAGATTTACTGGCTCGAAGGCAAGTTCTACGGGTGTTGGCAGAGTCAGATTAAACATGCGTCATTATCCAATCATCCATGCCGTCGTAGTCGGCTATCTTGTAATTGTTATCCTCTAACCATCTCACGGCGTCACCGTAGTTGCCCTTACCATATCTCTTCGTGGCATCATTTTGTTCTAACACCACAACAGGACGATATTCTTTTAAAGTTTCTAACGCACCCTCTAACACAGATTGTTCATCTCCCTCCACATCTATTTTTATGAAATCTATATTACTAAATTTGAAACTATCTACTGTTCGTAATGGAGAAGTGGTCATGGGAGTACCATTCACTACAACATTTGTGAGAGCACCTGTGTGTTTTATCTGTCCAACACTGTTGCCAAGGGCACATTGGTGTAACGTGCATTTTTTCCTATCCAGTTGTGTCCATTTCATTTTTGGTCGCATATCGAACATGTGGACAAATTCAAAATCTTTCTGTATGTGTGTGGCAAAGTTGCCTGCTTTGCAACCAATATCTAATGCTATTCGTGTGTTAGTAAAGTATGGTCTGCACTTGTCGTATGTGTATCCACATATGTCGTCTATGCGATTAATATCTTCTGCAGATAGTCTAGTATAGTTTTGAGATAGCATTACTGCTATTTAAACGTATTTTTCTAGTTGGAATCCCTTGGAATCAAAACAATCTACATAGTCTGAATTGACTGCAAATTTTGGCGAAGTTTATTTTTTGGAATGTCTATGTCTCGTCGGTCACAGGCGGCACTGATCACACAAGGATCACAAACGGGCG
>Ga0181391_1000239_pt1 | contig 16256 bp, 19 predicted proteins | sample 14SPOviralmetaG_FD_130080 | JGI IMG/M metagenome (GOLD analysis project Ga0181391, IMG submission 130080) | Marine viral communities from the oligotrophic San Pedro Time Series (SPOT) site, San Pedro Channel, CA, USA - 14 SPOT_SRF_2010-08-11 | ecosystem: Environmental > Aquatic > Marine > Strait...
CGCCGGGGGTAACGAAAACGCGCCGGAAACCATGACTGCGGTCATCCAGCATTGCGACATACTGAGGGGGCACGCAAAGGCGTCCATTGCGGTGGTGCATCACTCAGGCAAGGCCACAGACACCGCCAGGGGTCACAGTAGCTTACGCGCAGCCACAGACACAGAAATAGAGCTCACGGTGGACGACGGCAGCAGGCTCAGGTTCGCCAAGGCCACAAAGCAACGTGACATGGAGAGCGGCCACGAGTTTGCATTTGAATTAAACGCGGTTGAGCTGGGCATCGACGAAGACGGCGACCCGGTCACGAGCTGCCACATTATCCCGGCAGATGAGGAACGCACCGCAGAAGCAAAAACAAAGCTCACCAAAAACGAAAACCTGGTCATCAATTGCTTCACGCAGCTCTGGGGTGAGCTCGTCGGAGGGCCAAACAAGAGCGGCGCAGGCTTCCCGGAGGGCGGCACCAGGTGGGCAATAGAAGAGGAAGACATACGCAAACACTTCTATGGGAAAGTGTCAGCGGTGAACAAAAGGCAGGCCTACACACGGGCAATAGAGGGGCTCACAGACAAGGGTGAAATAGCTAAAAATGAAGGGTTTTTCTGGTTGGTACGCTCAAAGCACAAATTGTGACGGGCGTACCAGAGGTGTACCAAAAACGGCAGGGATTATGTTATTGATTATACTATATAAAATATTACAAATGGTACGCTTTGGTACGGCTTGGTACACCAAATGGTACGGGACAAGCCTTAGCGTACCACCCGTACCAATTACCTTTAGGTATTGGTACGGTGTACAGCTTGTGAGGTGGTACGCAAAATGTGGGCATTGCGATGCCTGAGATTAAGAGAGATTTAAGCTGGCGAGCAGCAGATTATTCCACACTGTCGGAAAGAGATTTCACCCGGGCGTTGGCTGATGTTGATTTGGCTCAACTGGAGGGTATCGCCAATCGCCGGAAATTCCTCAACGCAAATCACCTGGTGAAATGGAACGCCTGGCAACGCAACGCAATTCTCAACAAAAAGTATGAGCTGGAGAAAAGCCGTGGACGCGTATGAGGAGCAGCTCAAGAAATTAATGATGGAGTTTGAACGGAAGCGAGCCGCGCTTGGATTGCGTGCCGCCCTGCCCGACGACAAACGCAGACGAGTATGGAGCGAACCATTGACAAAACATGAGTTGCATTTCCTGGGGTTTATGAGGGCCGAGGGAATAATGACAGCCGAGGAGCTGGCCGGGGCAATGGACGAAAACTTACGCGTTACCAGGAAGACGCTGATGAGCCTGATCGACCGAGGGTACGTCAAGGTCGTCAGCGACCTCAAAGGTTACGCAAAATACAGAGCGAGGACAGCAAGTGAATTACCAGGAGATTTTTAGATGATAAGATACGCAGTGTATGACGACGGTTTGCATATTTGGATTGACGGTAAGCTTGTCGGTATCATCCCGCCGCAAAACTTCCCATACCTCATGACCGACATGATGAAACACATTGAGGAACACACGCAGTGGCACCACAAATAAGACACGGGAGTTTGGCTGAGATGGCTGGCTGGGTTACATTGGGGGCACATAGTATTTCCTATGTTTGCCGCTGGCCGTGTAGCACTGAACGGCTGGCAACCGGGGTTGAGGTTCCTCCGACCAAATGCTCCAACTTGGGCGACGTTTGCTTCTCCCTTTATACGGGCGTCGCCCCTTTTTTACTGGGGATGAGACAGCGACGGAGTAGTGCTCGCATACGCGTGCGACCCCATTTTGTTAACATAATGTTTATTATGAGAATTACGAAAAGTGCGTTTTTGCTATATAAATATGGGGTTTCAGCGTGTGTGACAAATGCTCGACCATTTTGTCCGGGAGCAAAACACAAGATGTTGTGGTCGGAATCGCCAAACACCCCCCCCGGCCCGGCCATACCTAGGGGTAGGTCTTGTACAACCCCACACACACTTTCCCACCGAATTTTGCCCCCCGGCACCCCCTTTGTTTATTATGACTTTAACTGGAGAAAAATTATGGCAGGCAGACCCAAACGCAAGGCGGCCTTTGCGGAGATTGAGAAGCGAGGCGGCGCGGAGTATTTGCAGGAGTTTTTACTATCTGGCGGGACTGTGTCCGGCTTGGCAAAGGAGTTAAACCTGGACCGGGGTTACTTGCACCGCATCTTGGGCAAGCACGAGGGCTACAGCGCGGCGATGGAGGCTGTGCGGGAGGAGGCTGCGGACGCGCACGCCGAGGCTGGGTTTGACATTATGCGCCGCCTGCGTGAGGACCGCCGCACTGAGCGATCCGGCGCCGAGCCTGGTAGCAAGGTGTCTGAGTTGTCTGCGTTAGATATTAGCATTGCGAAGGAGGAGGCCATGCAGCATCGCTTTATTGCGGAGGCGTGGAACCAGAAACGTTACGGCTCAAGCAAGGGCCAGACGCAGATCACGGTCAACGTGGGCGACATGCACTTGGACGCGTTGCGGAAGGTCAAGTTAGTCCAGGACGCAACCAAGACGATAGAGCACAGCGATGACTAAAAATTTTATGGAAGAATTTGTGGAGGCCTACCACGACGACCCGGTGCGTTTTGTTGAGGAGATGCTGGGCGCGTCCCCGTTTGAGTATCAGGCTGAATTTTTGCGTGAGGTTGCCAGCCCCACCAGGCGTCTCACGGTTCGCTCGGGTCACGGCAGCGGGAAGAGCACAACCGCGTCCTGGGCGATGCTGTGGTTTTTGCTATTGCGGTACCCGTGCAAGGTTGTGGTGACGGCCCCCACGTCCAGCCAGTTGTTTGACGCGATGTTTGCTGAGTTGAAGCGTTGGGTCAATGAGCTACCCAAGGAGCTGCAAGAGTTGCTTAACGTGAAGTCTGACCGTGTGGAGCTGGTTGCGGCCCCTGCTGAGGCGTTCATTAGCTGTCGGACTGCGCGAGCCGAGACGCCGGAAGCCTTGGCCGGGGTTCACTCTGACAATGTCTTGCTGGTGATCGACGAGGCTAGCGGCGTGCCTGAGAAGGTGTTTGAGGCTGCCGCAGGGTCAATGTCTGGTCACAACGCCACGACGTTGATGCTGTCTAACCCCACCCGTTCTAGCGGCACGTTTTTTGAGAGCCACAACCGTATGAAATCTTCCTGGTGGACCCGGCAGTGGAGCTGCGAGGATAGCCCGTTGGTGAGCCAGGAGTTTATCGATGAGATGCGGATGCGGTACGGCGAGGCGAGCAGCGCGTTTAGGGTGCGCGTCTTGGGTGACTTCCCGTTGACCGACGACGACACGATTATCCCGTATCACTTGGTTGAGGCGGCGCAAAACCGTGACATAGAGGTGGCCGACGAGACGACCGAGGTGTGGGGCTTGGACGTCAGTAGGTTTGGCTCTGACGCGACGGCGTTGTGCAAGAGGCAAGGCCCGGTCGTCACTGAGCTGCGTGCGTGGCGCGGGTTAGACTTAATGCAGACCACCGGGCGGGTTGTGGCTGAGTATGAGGCGCTGCCCCCGTCCCGCCAGCCAGACGAGATACTGGTGGACAGCATCGGCCTGGGGGCTGGCATTGTGGACCGACTGATGGAGCTAGGTTTGCCCGTGCGGGGCGTGAACGTGGCAGAGTCGCCGTCTATGGGTGACACGTACATGAACTTACGCTCCGAGCTGTGGTTCAAGTGCAAGGGTTGGCTGGAGGATCGTTCGTGCAAGTTACCCAAGGACGACCAGTTGTTGGCAGAGCTGACGGCGATTAGGTACAGCTTTACCAGCTCCGGCAAGATGAAGGCTGAGAGCAAGGACGAGATGCGTAAGCGGGGCTTGGGTTCGCCTGACCTGGCTGACGCGTTGTGTTTGACGATGGCCTCCGACGCGATCACCGCGCAGTCTGGGTCGTTTAAAATGTATCGCGGAGAGCTGCGTCGGAACTTGCAGGGAATTGCGTGATTTTTTGGGGCTGACAAACCTCTGTGCTAAAGTGAAGGCAACAATTTAGCGGAGGGCTGTATGGCCGACATAAATAGACTTATGCAAATTATAAACGCGTTAGAGGCTAACGGCACTGACGTCGAGGGCATGCTGGGCGGCATGCTTACCCCGGTGCCAATGCCGCAACCAATGCAACCTGACAATGGCATGCAACCCGTGCCAATGCCAAGTCCAATGCAGCCTGATAACGGCATGCAGCCAGTTCCGATGGGGCGACCTCTGACGCAAGAGGAGCAGCTTATGGAAATTAGGCGGCGCATGATGGACATGAGTCCAGGGCCAGGCATGGGCAGTATTTCACAAGGCGAGATGATGAACCGTATGCCGCAAATGCAACCAGGCATGGGCGGTATATCTCAACGTGACATGGACATGATGCGACGGCGTATGCCCGGGCAAGGCCAGAGCCGCTCCGGGATTTTAGAATTACTGCAACGAATGAGATAAAGGAGATTTGTTATGCCAGGTTATGGACATAAAGGCGGCATGAAAAAAGGCGGTAAGAAAAAGGGTGGGAAGAAGAAGTAATGGCAAAGAAACCCGGCTTATACTCAAATATTCACGCCAAACGTAAACGGATCAAGCGCCAAAAGGCTGTGGGTAAAACTCCCGAGAAAATGCGCAAGGTAGGATCTAAGGGTGCGCCCACGGCCAAGGCGTTTAAGCAAAGCGCAAAGACGGCGAAGAAGAAAAAGTAATATGCCAGCCAAGCGCAAGAAGGTGCCAGCCAGCAAGAAGTTCGCGGATGGTACCACGTACAAGGACAGCAAGGGAAAGACGCACCGCCGCGTGTCGTCACCCGGGACCAAACGAGGCAACGCCTATTGCGCCAGGACTGTAAGCCAGAAGCGCACGGCAAAGGTAAAGGTTAGACGCAAGGCCTGGGGATGCTCAGGCAAACGGAGCGTAAAGAGGTAGATGGGCAAGTTAGGTGATACATTAGACAGCGCCGTTGGGTTGCTGGACATGCTGAAGAAGCCGCCCGGGTCTGACCCCCGGTATCGCGGCGTCGCGCCCAATCGAACCGACTTTACGTTTATGCGTTACAACCCAGCCAAACTGCCTGAGCGGTTGCAGAAATCTCTGACTGCGCTGCGCGACCCAAACAACCCCATGCGCCAGGACATGCTTGAAAGCATTGAGGCTGGGCTGGAGGTTGGCGAGGATTGGTACAACACCGAGGAACTGCGCGACTGGTTTATTATGGGCCACGGCGAGGAGGAAGGGACGCGGCAGTGGGCCGAGTATCTTGACCTGGTTGGCGCGACGTCTCCCGGGTCTAAGGTGCCGCCCAACATTGGCAACGCCTCTGCCGTGCGTAATAGATTGTACACTGACCCAGAATATTTGGAACAATTACAAAACGTAGAAAACATAGAAGGCGGACGAGCCTTAGCCAAAGGCAGACAGCCAGGTTACGGCCACAAGACCGCCGGGTTGCAAGAATTAATAGTATCGAAGCAGACACAAGGGAAGTTTGATGCGTTGCCTGAGCCAGGCGTCTCGGGGACTAAGTCGTCTATGGTAGAAAACCCCAAGCCAAAGGGTTTCGGTCAATCTTTGAAGGGCTCAGAAAAGAACATAGCCGCCGATCTGCATTTCACGCGATATTTCGGCATGGCGTCGATGGACCCCGACTGGTTAAACGTCGCCGGGACCGAGGTTGGTCAAGAGTTTGCAGATAAGATTATGGAGGCTTACCCAAAAGCAAAAAAATATTTTGCTACAAACAAAATGGGCAAGCCCTCGTTCAATCCAAAAGCCGCCGTCAAGGATGGCGTCGTGCCTATTGAAGTAATTTCTGACAACCCTGGCGTGTGGAGCGCGATGCCAAACAATAACGAGTACGGCGCGATGGAGGACTTTATGTTTGAGTTGGGCAACGAGCTCGGCTTGACGGGTCCGCAAGTCCAGGCGGCGTTGTGGATGGGCGCGGCTCGTAAGACTGGCGTTGATCCTACCAGCCAAACCACGTTTATGGGTGCAGTACGCGACCGGGCCGACATACAAGCCGCCAAGCGCGGTCAAACACGCGAGCAAGTCTTATTCGATTTTATTATGAACAAGGGCTTGCTGGCGGCTCCAGTCGCGGCTCCGCTAGGCGTCATGGGTTTGGTCGGTAACAACCAGGCGCAGGCCGCCCCAACAGAGAACGACTTACTGCAATACCTGGAGGCCAACCGATGAGCCCGGAAGAACGCATACGAAATAAGGTGTCTGGCTTAAAGCAAGTGCAGAACGAGAAAAGCATCCGCAAAAACTTTGACGCCACCATTGGCCGCGACGGCGAGGCGTTTAAAACGCAGTACGGCGGCCTGACTTACGACCCGTACACCGGGAGGGCTTACCACAACGCCGGAGACTACGTGTACGGCGCGGAAGAGCTGCAAAAGGCAATGGACAACCGAAACACCAACAACCGCATGAACGCGTCTATTTTTGACTACGTGTTTAAAAAGACTGGCAACCCCAACATGGCGCGGCACGCAGTCAACACGGCAAACTTCACGCCGGGCGTCGGCACTGCGATGGGTTTAGAGGATGCGTACCAGGCAGCCCGGGAAATACCAGACGATTACCGAGCGGGAAACCCGGTTGGCGTGGCTAAAAATGCGGGGTTGACTGCGCTGGGGTTGGGCGACGCGGCACTGACGATGGCTCCGTTTGCAAAACCAATATTTAACGCAATGAAGCGCGTGCCGAGGATGGTTGGCGGGGCTGGCAGGGCGATGGAGCGCGGCATGTTTGCCGTTGACGACATGATGGCTCCGACGGTCAGCGCCAAACCTCAAAACGCGTTAATGGAAGAGCTGGAGAGATATTTGGAAAGCGTGGGTAATTAAATGGCAATAACAACATACGCAGAGCTGAAAGCGTCAATCGCTGACTTTCTTAACCGGGATGACTTAACCAGCGTCGCCACTGATTTTATTACTTTGGCTGAGGCTGACATGAACCGCCGGGTGCGGCACTGGCGCAACGAGGGTCGAGCGACGGCTCAAGTTGACACGCAGTTCAGCGCCCTACCCGCCGACTTTAGCGAGACAATTACGTTTCACGTCACGTCCGGCTCCATGTCTCAAATTGAGTTGTTAAATAAGTCTGAGATGTTAAAGCAACGCGCAGCCAGCAACGACAGCGTCGGCAAGCCACGTTTTTACGCAATCACTGCGGGTGAGATTGAGGTTTTCCCCACCCCGGACGCGACGTACACCACGGAGCTGTATTACTACAAGCGCATTTCGTCGTTGAGCGACAGCAACACCACAAACGAAATTTTAACCTACTTCCCGGATGCTTACTTGTACGGCAGCCTGGTTCACTCTGCCCCATATCTTAAAGACGACGCGCGGGTCGCCGTGTGGGGATCTATTTACGCGCAAACACTGGCCGACATTAACGGCGAATCTGAAGCATCCAAGTTTGGCGGTTCTGGCCGTCGTTTAAAAATAAAGGCGTACTGATATGAGTTTTAGCAATACTTTTGAGACCCACGTATTAAACTACGTGTTTACTGCAACAAGCGTGACCAGGCCGACTGCGTGGTATGTCGCGCTATTTACGAGCAATCCGGCTGAAGATGGTAGCGGCACTGAGGTTTCTACATCTGGCACTGCGTATGCGAGGCGCACAGTCGCGTTTACTGTGTCTGGCAACTTGGCAACTAATTCTGGAGCGGTTGAGTTTCCGACGGCTACCGGGTCTGGATTTGGTACCGTGACGCATATTGGCGTATTTGACGCGAGCACGAGCGGTAACTTGATTGCTTACTCCGCGTTATCTGCGAGTAAGGCAATTGCAGCCGGAGACGTGTTTCGTATTCCAACTGGCGATCTTGATATAACGCTCGACTAGTGGCTTATCGCGCCTCATACGGTGCTAGTACCTATGGCACGGCGCTTTATGGCGTCACGGGAGCAATAGACGGCTCTACAGACGTTGTATTTCGCCCTAGCTACGGCAAAGAAACTTACGGCACCTCTACTTATGGCAGTCAAGGAAGTGAGACGTGCAATTTATCTGTTACGTGTTCTGCCCAAGTTATACGAGATGGCGCGGCATCTATTGCGTGTGCCTTATCTGTGAGCGTCGTTGATCCAGACACAGTAAACGACGCAAGTGCCACAATTACATTACAAAGCGCGACGGTTAGCGTTGCAGAAGAATACGTTGCCTCTGACGGGTTCAGACCTGGCTATGGGTTAAAAACCTACGGCACAAGCATCTATGGCCGCAACGACAGCATAGAGCAAAGCACAACCACAATTGCCATTTCGTCAACGATGACGGTTGGCGTAAACCCACAATTCAACGCACAAGCTACGATTAGCTCAACTTTAACCACAACCGCAAGCGCGGTGTTTAGCGTAACAGCCTCCGCTGCTTTAACGTCTAGCTTGTCTTTAACTACATCCGTTTCGCGTGTTTTGCTTGGCAATTCAACCTCAACAATAGCGTTAAGCTTGGCAACGTCTGCAATTGAAAAGTGGGAGCCCATTGCAGACACGCCGGAGACCTGGACGCCAGTCGCGGCGACAAGCGAAACCTGGACGCCGATCACAGATTCACGCGCCGCATGATTTTTTGGAGCTACAGCCAAACTGTGCGATAGTCGCGTTAACGAGCTAGGCCGCTTGTTTCCCTTACATTGATGGAAAAGTGTGCGTAGCAAAAACGTAACTGAGGAGTTTATTTATGCCAACTAACACCACAACTTATTCATTACAAAAGCCCACCGTTGGGGGAGACGAAGACGCCTGGGGTGGTTACATTAATGCAAACTTAGATAAAGTTGATGATCTTCTAGACGGCACAACCCCAGTCACTGGGATAGATATTAACTCAGGCGCGATTGACGGCACGCCCATCGGCGCAAACTCAGCAAGTACTGGCGCGTTTACTACGGTGGTCGGCACAACGCTAAATCTAAGCACTGGCCTTGCGGCTAATCTTAGCACAAATGGCTTTGACCTTGTTACCACGTCCAACGCAGATTTAGACCTTGCGCCAAATGGAACGGGTAAAGTTGTTGTGCGAGGCAACACAAACTCAGGTAAGATTGTTTTAAACTGTGAAAATAACAGCCACGGCGTAACATTGGCAAGCCCACCGCACTCCGCAAGCGCAACATATGAGGTTGCACTGCCAAACGCCTTGGGCTTAACAAATGCAAGCGCAGTAGTAACCTCCGACGCAAATGGCGTAGTTGGCTTTGACAACGGCACGACAGAGGAAAGCACAGTCGTAACCTCTAGCTCCAACGCAGCCACGATAAACCTAAGAGATGGCAACGTGTTTACACACACTCTATCTGAGAACGTAACCTACACGTTTAGCAACCCTGCCGCATCTGGCAGAGCTTCAGCTTTTATCTTGAAGGTGGTGCAAGACAGTAGCGCAAGGACAATCACTTGGCCTAGCAGCGTAGATTGGGCAGCAGCAACGGCACCTACGATAACTGCAACTAACGCAGGGGTGGATGTGTTTGCGTTTATCACGGTGGATGGCGGTACTAATTACTACGGCTTTACTCTAGGTCAGGCGATGGGATAGCGGCATGTCAGTAAGTAAAATTGTAGCGGCAGCGGCCTCTAGTGCAGGGGGTGCAGGGCTTGATGTAGACGAGGTGTTTTCCTGTCATTTATATGATGGAACTGGTACAGGATCAAATTTAACAGTTACAAATAACATTGATCTTTCTACTGAAGGAGGTCTTGTTTGGGTTAAAAATAGAGATGCTACCGCTGCCCATGCTTTATTTGATACTGTGCGAGGTCAAAATATTTTAGAAAGTCAAAGTGATGGCGCTCAAGATGCTTTTTCAGCCTATGGAGGTAGTGCTTCAGCTTCTTATAACACAAATGGTTTTGGTATAAATGGCACAGGAGCAAGTAACCTCAATGAAAGTGGTGTAGACTACGTCAGTTGGACATTTCGCAAAGCCCCTAAGTTTTTTGATATTGTTACGTATACTGGGAATGGTAATAATGGTAGAGCTATAGCGCATAATTTAGACCACGAAGTTGGTTTTATTATGGTAAGAAGAACAGATGCTAGCGAGGATTGGGTTTGTTATCATAGGGGTATAGTAGGATCAGATGATACTAATGCTTGGCAGTATACAATACCCTTAAATGGTAATAATGCTAGGTACCACGCTGAAGGTGGACAAGGCGTTTCTTGGTCACAAAAGCCAACAACTACACATTTTTATGTAGATGATTTTGGCGCAAAAATGAATGAAAGCGGAGCCTCTTACGTAGCCTATCTATTCGCACACAACAACAATGACGGTGAGTTCGGCCCTGATAGTGACCAAGATATTATTAAGTGTGGGAGTTATACTGGTAATAACTCTACCACTGGCCCTGTTGTAAACGTTGGGTTTGAGCCACAGTGGTTGATGATTAAAAGCGCAGATGGTAGTGAAAATTGGCAAATATTTGACAGCATGAGGGGTATGCCTGTGGGTGGAAGGCCTATTAGCTTGTACCCAAATTTATCTAATGCTGAAGACGCTTTTACAGAACATTTTGATATTACCCCAACTGGCTTTCAACTTAAAAGCCAAAGCAACAGAACTAACGCATCTGGTAGCAACTACATATACATGGCAATACGCAGAGGCCCACTAGCTGTACCAGATGATGCGACTAAGGTTTTTGGTGTTAATTACGCTTACACATATGATGTTGATGGTAACACTGGCGGTAGTTCAGCACAACTTGTGGGTTATTTAGGCGAACCTGCTGACCTTAATATCCAAGGTTATAGAAGCGGTAGTAGTTATAATGCTGCTGTTTACGATAGATTGCGAAACAATAAGTATCTTATTACTAACACTACTTCAGCAGAAGCATCTGTCTCAGGTAATTTTTGGGATAATATGACAGGTTTTAGAGAAGTTGCCTCTGCTCAAGATACAACCCTGATTAGTTGGACTTGGAAACGTGCACCTGGCTATTTCGATGTGGTTTGTTACGATGGAAACTCAACTAATGGTAGAGAACTTAAGCATAACTTGGGTGTAGTACCAGAAATGGTGTGGACTAAAGCTCGTAGCGACACTAAAAACTGGATTGTTTATCACTCTGCTTTAGGTAATACTAATACCCTTTCATTAAATACAACTGGTCAAGCAGATGATGAATCTTCAGGTATGCAGTCTACTCCAACTGCAACATCTCTTTTTCTTAATGGAGGCACTGCTACTAATTCGTCAAGCCAAACCTACATAGCCTACCTATTCGCTACCGTAGCAGGTGTATCCAAGGTGGGAAGCTATACTGGAAACGACACGGGCCAAAACATAGATTGTGGATTTAGTAGTGGCGCTAGGTTTGTGCTTATAAAATGTAGTTCGCATGGGGACAGAAGTTGGATGGTTTTTGACTCGGTTCGTGGAATTGTTGCAGGGGCTGATCCTTTTTTAGCATTAGAAGATAACTCAGCAGAATATTATGCTTCTAATGGAGCAGGATCTATACAAAACTATACGAGTAGTAATCTTGATTTAATAGACCCATACAGTTCTGGTTTTGCAGTAGTTGGTGGCACTGGAATGGTCAATGGAAATGGCAAGACATACATCTTCTACGCAATAGCATAACAAATCAACTGACGAAAGGAGTATCAACTGATGTCAGAATATCGTGAAAGAACAACAGGCGAAGTTAAAAGCCAAGGCGAGTGGAGAGCAGCATTTCCAAATATGTCTCTGCCTCGTGTCTGGACGAGTAACGTCTGCGATGCAATGAATATTGACCCAGTGTTAGCAAGCCCTGCCGCTACAACAAGTGCATACCAAACATCTGCACGAGATGGCGTTGAGCAAAACGCAAACGGTGATTGGGTAGAGAAGTATGTAGCTAAAGATATGTTTGCTGATACGACTGACGAGGATGGTGTAAAGACTACCAAGGCTCAACATGAGGCTGCGTATCAGTCCACGCTAGATGCCAACACTGCTACATCAAACAGAGCTACAAGAGATGCCAAGCTTGCAGAGACGGATTGGCATGGCATGTCAGACGTTACAATGTCTAGCGAAATGACCACGTATCGCCAAGCGTTGCGAGACATTACAACGCATGAAAACTGGCCTAACTTGGAAGATGCTGATTGGCCTACCGCGCCTTAAATGTACAAGTACTAGATACTATGTTAATTTATAGGTGTAGCAATGTTGTGAGGCGCGAATGGCACTTGTAGACTTGAAAATCCCTCCAGGCGTATATCGAAACGGAACGGATTTGCAGGGCGAAGGGCGTTGGCGCGACGTCAACTTAGTGCGTTGGCATGACGGCCTGATGCGCCCGGTTGGCGGTTGGCGTAAGAAATCAACCTCTGCCGCACCCAACAAACTACGAGGTATGCTTGCCTGGACTGACAACAGCAGCAACCGATACATAGCGTCTGGCACTTACAACAAGCTTTTTGCTTACACCAACGCAGGCGCAAAGTATGACATTACGCCAGTTGGGTTGAGCGCGGGTCGAGAAGATGCGGCCGCCTTCACTGCGTATGGTTCTGGCTTATATGGCTCCCTAGCTTACGGCGTCGCACGACAAGACACCACAAACATTCTGCCTGCGACGGTGTGGAACTTGCAGCCTTGGGGCGAGCGTCTGTTAGCCCAAAATGCCGACGATGGTAAGATTTACGAGTGGGCGTTAAACACTGGCACCCCCGCCGCGTTACTTAGCAACGCCCCAACTGGTAACGAGGCCATCCTAGTAACTGATGAGCGATTTGTTTTTGCTTTGGGTGCAGGCGGCAACCCTAGGAAGGTGCAATGGTCAGACCGCGAAGATAACAACACTTGGACGCCTGCCACCACAAATGAAGCCGGAGACTTGGAGCTTGCGACTACTGGCACAATTATGGCCGGAGTGAACGTGCGCGGCCAAGCGTTAATCCTCACGACAAGAGACGCCCACGCGGCAACCTACCAAGGGCCGCCATACGTCTACGGCATAGAAAGAGTTGGCACGTCTTGCGGCTTGGCGGCTGCGTTGGCTTGCGTCGTGGTTGACCAGGGCGCGGTTTGGATGGGAGTTAACTCATTCTTTGCGTATAATGGTAGTTCAGTTGCAGAGCTAAACAGCGAAGTTAGCGACTACGTTTTTAACGACATAAACAAGGCGCAGATTAGCAAGGTGTTTGGCGTGTCTAACAGCTTGTATAGCGAGATTTGGTGGTACTACCCCAGTTCTGGTTCTACGGAAAACGACAGATATGTGGTGTATAACTACTCAGAGAATACCTGGTACATTGGTGATTTAGATCGCACGGCTGGCGTGGATCGCGGCGCGTTTAGGCAGCCCATGCTTGCTGATGCCAGTGACATGTATATCTATGAGCACGAGGTGGGTTTTGACTACTCCGGGCTTACGCCGTTTGCTGAGACTGGACCGTTTAGGATTGGCACTGGCGATAACGTGATTAGCGTTACTGAGCTTATCCCAGACGAGAAAAACCAAGGCGACGTCAACGCAATATTTAAATCAAGGTTTTACCCTAACGGCACCGAGAGGTCTTACGGCCCCTACTCCCTTACAAACCCCACGTCCGTGAGGTTCACCGGGAGGCAGTTACGTTTACGCGTCGAAGGGCAAAAGCTTACCGATTGGCGTGTGGGAATAAACAGAGTTGACGCGGTAGCCGGAGGGCGCAGATGAGCCAGTACGCAGCGCCAGAGCCGTATGGTGGAGATTGGAAGGATTGGGCACGCCGATTAAACGTGTTTTTAAATCGAACGCAATCAGCCCTGGTACAGCAAACAGGCGGCGAAAGCGCAAAAGAAAACGGCTATCTGATGTTTGACCGTTCTACTGTTAAGCCAGTAATTAGTCAGTCCGGCGCATTTAAGGAAGTTGTCGTAAAGCAATCCGTCCCTGCTAGTTCGGTTGGCGCGTCTGGCGATACGGCGGGTTTAGTCAGTTGGGACACGAATTACATTTACGTTTGCACGGCGTCGCACGACGGCAGCGCCAACATCTGGAAGCGTGTAGCTCTCAGCGGAGGTGCGTTTTGATGCACCCGGAGTTCGAGCGTTGCAAACCACACATAGAAGCAGCCTTGCAGTATAGCGGCGGCACCCACGACATTATTGATATTTACGAGGGCTTGCATAACGGCACCATGCAATTGTGGTCTGCCGAGAAAAGCTGCCTGGTCACTGAGATTATAAAATATCCAAAGAAAAAGGTGCTCAATGTTTTTCTTGGCGGTGGAGATCTCACGGAAATTTTGAGCATGCACGAGGATGTAATAAGTTGGGCAAAACAGCAGGGCTGCACGGCGTTAAATATGACCGGGCGTTTTGGTTGGAAAAAACCACTAGCAAAACACGGATGGGAGCCAATGCACACATCCTACGTTAAGGAGATATAAATATGGGTAAAGGTGGGTCTAGCACAAGCGTTGAAATCCCAGCATATATAGAAGACGCCGCAAAGCGAAATCTAACACGCGCAGACAAAATTAGCGCAATTGGATCGGTTCCGCTGTCATACGGGCCCACCGTGGCCGCGTTTAATCCAATGCAGCAATCCTCGTTCGCTAACACCGCAAACGTGGCTAATGCGTTTGGCCTGGCGTCACCGCAAGGCTTAGACATGTACGGCGGCTTGGGTGCGCCCACAACTTACGCAAACGGGCTTTCCGCGTACAGCGCCGCACCAATTTACGATCAAACCTTGGCGGCGTTCGGGGCTGCGCGTCCAGGTCAAAAGTCATACATTGACAGCTTTTTTATTGATCCGTTTACTGGCACGCCAGGCAGCAACGTCTTGCCAGAAATAAATTACATGTTAAGCGATGCGACAGATAATACCAACAATACTTCCACTTCTACTTCAACTAACAATAACGGCAGCGATACCACTACAACCCCCACAAACGTAATATCGACCGTCCCGGTGGATCAACAAACAGGCAACTTTTACCAGGACAACCAGCTCTACAACCCAGACATAGATTATTCTGACCCGTTTGTTGCCAGTAACAACCAAATAGTCGGTGTATTAGATCCGACTGACAGAAGTTTGCAAGTTGTTGAAGACGCATACGGAATAGACCCGAGTTTTTACACTGACAGCCCGATTTACTCTGCGTCTGACTTTCGTGTGGGCTCATCAGCCACCGGGACTGATTACACGCCTTACGTGGTAAGCGACAACGACAACGCGATGAGCCACTCCGAAATTATGGCAATGCATAACAACAACGCCGCGACAAACCAATTTGGCTCCACCGTTTCTGTTGGCTACGGCACGGGTCAGGTTGACCCTAGTTTGGCGGCGGCGGCTGGATACACCAACTCCCCAGCGCAAGGAGCGTTTGGGAACAACGCATCTGGCTCTAACTCAGTCGTGCAAAACATGGCAAACTTATCCACGCCAAACGACGGCACGTCTTACGTTGACGGCGTCTTAACATACGACAGCGACAACGACAGCGGCGGTGGTTCAAGCAGCTCAAGCAGTAGCGACGACGACGATTGCGTAATCGCAACGCACGCCGTGGCCGCTGGTGGATTTACGCCCAGAATGAAACGCGAGGCCGTCGTGTGGTGCATGCACAAATTGCACAATCGCTGGTGGGGCGAGGCCGTGCGCCGGGGCTATCGATACCTGGGCAAACGAAAGATTGAGCAAGGCAAAGCGCGTGAGCATTACGCAGAGTTCAAGCGTTACATCGATTTCGCATCAGGCAAGCGCAGAGATGTGCGCGGAGCCATCACTTTTTCACTACGGACGGCGCAGTTTTTTGCTGTCGGTTTAATTAAGAGGAACGCATAATGGCCGGACAAGGATCAAAAGGCGGCGGAACCGTCCAGCAACCAATTGCAGCGCAACCAGTGACCACGCAGCCGCAAATGTTACCAACCATGCCAACAGGGTTTAACGTCAACCAGGCGGCCTCTACGGGCTTGCAAAATGCTTTGGGCGCAACTCAGGCAGCCGTCTCCGCCCCACTAAACGTCGGCGCGTATATGAACCCCTACCAGCAACAAGTAATAGACACCACGCAGGCCGACATTGAGCGTCAACGCCAGATGGCGATGAACACTCTTGGAGCGCAGGCCACTGCTGCCAGAGCATTTGGCGGGTCGCGTCAGGGAGTTGCCGAAGGCGTCATGGCTGGCGAATATGGCCGCATGGCTGGCGATATGGCAGCGCAGCAACGTCAGCAAAACTACAGCCAAGCATTGCAGGCCGCGATGGCCGACCGTCAGGCTCGCCTCGGTGCCGCGTCCCAGCTCGGTGGACTTGGACAGCAA
>Ga0181391_1000243_pt1 | contig 16152 bp, 17 predicted proteins | sample 14SPOviralmetaG_FD_130080 | JGI IMG/M metagenome (GOLD analysis project Ga0181391, IMG submission 130080) | Marine viral communities from the oligotrophic San Pedro Time Series (SPOT) site, San Pedro Channel, CA, USA - 14 SPOT_SRF_2010-08-11 | ecosystem: Environmental > Aquatic > Marine > Strait...
ATATCAGTTGCTCCGAAGGGTTGGTCGATTTTAAGGTCAAATTCTAAATAAGAATTTTTCCCATCCATAAATTCAACCTCAGGCGGAATAAATAATTGAATTTTACGACCATTTGTTTTACAAGAATAGGATAGTCCGTTTTCTGTTGGGATGGAAACTTGTTCCTCACCAATCTGAACTACGTTGTCAGCACTCCAATATGAACTCATTTATAATATAACTATATATAATTTTATTTATCTTAAATAAAAAAAAAATATTTATATATATTATATTTGTATGGAAGATTTAAAATCAAAAAATAATATACTTTTGACAAAATTATTAAGTGAGGTTGAAGATATTAAAAATAATATTCGTGATATACAAAATACAATTACAAATATCAATAAAGTAATACAAGCATCAGAGAGTTATTCCCCACCACTTACGGACGAGGATATAACTAACTCGGGGTGGTTTTTTACTTCAAGATAAAATATTTATATAAAATAAAATGTGGATAAAAATAAAAAAGATTGGTGATAAAAATATTCGTATGGGATATATTTCTTATATTGATTGTTTAAATGATGATAATGGTTTTATGGTTAAGAGAGATGGTATATTTTATGTTAAATTAATTCTTTAATAATAAATATATCGTCAGTATTGTAAGCACGCCCACCACGATTTATAATGTTTCCCACTTTAATATCTTCATTCAATTCACCATTACGATTAAGACGGATTTGTGATGTATCAGGATTTATATAATATCCATCTAACTCATCATGAGGAACTATTTCATATATTTTGGTATTTGCTTTCATTACCATATGTATATTCAAATGTTTCAAAATTACTTTTTCACCACATTCATCATCCTCATCGTCGCCGTGCCAAGTATACTCATTACAAATACGAGAGTTATTATATTCAAAATTATCGGTATGTTGATGAATATTAAAATATCCTGTTATGTGGTATAGTTTTACAAATTTCGGCATAGTTTCTTTTTTATTTAGTTCTTGTAATGATTCCATATAAGATTTATAATCTTCATCAGATATTTTTTCTTTTATGTCAAATACTATATCAGATAATTTTGTAGTGGGTGATTTTTCTTCTTCGGTTGCTGATAAACTAAATTCAAGTTGTTTAATTGTTTCCTTTAATTTTTCATTCTCTTTTTTTAAATCTTCATTTTCTCCTTCACTATTATAGTAATTTTCCTCCATCTTATCATATTGGTGTTTTAATTTATCATAATCTTGTGTTTCTTCATCGCCATTTGTATCTACATCCAATTCATCTCCTAAAAAGTCCCATATGTTAAACTCGTCATCATCTTTACTTTCTTTTATTGCTTGTTTGAGTTTCTCCCACTTAACCACTTCTGCCTTTAATTTATCATTTTCTTCTTTTTGTTCTTCATACATTTTCTTATAATCCATCTTGTGTATTTTATTTTTTACCTTAATATATCCAGTAATATTTTTCAAATTTTATTTTTCGTTTTAATTAGTATATAAAAATTATATTTTTCAAATTTTTTTTACATAAGAAAATATAATATATTTTTTTATATTATATTAAATTTCTAAAAATCCGCCCCTTCTAAAAGAGAGAGAGATAATGGGGGGGGGGAGGCAGTTAGTAAAATGAGATAAATGACCCCTTTTATTCATTATATATATGTTTTATACATTTATGCTTTTTGTTATAGTTTTTTATACCTATTTATACCCCCTTTACCTACCCCCTATATATATATATATATATATATATATATAATAAAGGGTTTAACACTCTTTTTTCCTGTAAAATGGGGGGCGGTTATTTTTTAACTAACTCGCCCCATACACGCCCACCCCCCGCCCTTTTTATTTTTCTCCCGTGTAATACTTCCATTCTTCCTGTGCTTCGTCTAAATTATTTATATATGCTTGAGGATGTTTTCCTTTTTTCTTGGCATCCTTAATTATATAACATTTTGTTATTTTTCTTATTTTCTGCCAGAATTTATTATTAGCAAGTAAATTAAAACCATTATTAATAGTATTCTCTTTGTATAAATTATATATTATGGATTTATTCATTGATTCAGTAATATTAAATCCAGGTTCAATTTCTCCAGTTATTAAGTTTCCATAAAATTCTTCCACCGAATCAAAATTCAATACAATTTGCTGTCTATGTAAATCACTTTTAATAAACTCACGAGGGTCATAACCTTTTAAATCACGATTATACAAAAAATTAGCAATCTCTTGTAAATCAGTATTGGCAACTAATTTATAATAACTATCATCGTGTTTTGTAGCACTACATTCACGTAAATTAAACCTCCTGTCATTTTTATCAATTGCTACAATCCATTCTGAATTTGTGGTGATAATAGTATTACAATAATTTTTTATGGTGTATTGGTCTTTTCCTTTTTTATTAATTACAATCGTATTATCGGTTATGAATTCTTTGAATGCTCCAACCATTTTTTTATCACCACCCCAATTTGTTTCATTTAAATTCATTAGTAGTTTTGATTCACCATCTTTATTAAAATCGCCAATAACATGTTTTAATGAACTTGTAGAATGATAATTAGTATCACCCATAATTTTACCAATCATATTTAATATCATAGTTTTACCGACACCCTCAACACTATGTAAAACCAAACATACATTATTTTTTTTATGAGGCGTCTGAAAGATACGAGCAAACCAATTTAAAATATATTCATAAGTTTTCTCATCGTTGTCTGCCCATATTGTTTTAATATGGTTTAACCAATATTGTAATTTATCCATATTAGGTAGACCTGTATTTTCATAATCAAATCCAGTCCAACGATTAAATTCATTTTTTTTATGATTATTGTAAGGATTAAATACAATTTTATCAGCATCTCGTCTATCTGATGCTTTAATCCATATATCAAATGGATTTATTTGTTTCTTTTTCTTGCCGTCTTCAATATCAAATTCATATTTACCATAAAAAGTTTTAGCATCCATTTTTTTATTCTCGTGAGATATATTATTATTTATGAATATTATCATAGCACTTGGAACATAATAAACACATTCCTTATTCATATTTTCTACGAGTGTCCCATCGTAATACCAATTCTCATATTTATTATCCGATGGATTATCTTCCTGTCTCCATTTATCAAATAATTTATGACTTATTTTTTTTTGTGTGGAACTTCCTTTACTAAAAGACGACCATGTTTTTACTACATCATCGTATCCCTTATACGATTTTTTATCATTCTTAGAATAATCATTAAAAATTTTTAATCCTAATTCAGCATCATCTATAAAATTATTGTAACAAACAAAACCCACTTTTATCCAATTATCACGTTCATATCGTGGTATAAATGATTTTATTTTTTTATTAAATTCTTTTTTATTTATCTTCGGAAAGGTTTCAATAGGTTCTTCAATAAAACCACATTCATCTTCTTCACTTACAGAAGGAGATGATGCTTGACTTACTGGTGGAGAGTTAGTAAAATTCATTTTATTTATATCAAAATATTTTTTAATATCATCCCACTTATAATTTTTTATAATTCCATTTACTTTTCTATCTTTATGTTCCCATACATTTCTTTTTCCAGCAAGTAAATCAATATCAATATTTTTATCAATATATACTTGAACTTCTGCTGTATAATGAGGAAGGTCTTTAATAGTTACATAAAAGTGTGTTCCATTTTTAGTTGTAGTGTTGGCACAATTATCTCTGTGTAATATATCATATAACTCACATTCGCCTTCATTTAGTTTTTTATCAAAATCTACAACATATAACTCATTTATATCACATAAACTCAAACTCAAACCATTATACTTTTCATAATATTTATTTTCACGATTTTTTTTAATTTCTTCAATAGACCTTGAATTATCTTCATTTTGAAGATTGCCCTTAATCCATTTATTTCTTTCTTTATCAAATGATTTATAATCATAATTTATATGACAAAATAATTTTTGTTCGTAGAATTCTTCAAGTTTATAATAAAATTCAAGAACATCAGTATCTTTACAAAGTTCCATAATATATATTAAAATATATTTTAATTTATATTTAATCTTATAAATCAAATATAATTTATTTTTTTACTTATATAATTAAGGTGGTTAATCTTTAAACATTAAATAAATACTTAAGGGATTTCTTCTCTATTAATTTCTTGAGATATATTGGGTTTTTCTTTATCTTTCTCTTTTTCTTTCTCTTTTTCTTTATCATTCGGAACAATAGGTTCATCTTCATCAGAACTATCTTCATTTGGAGAGTCTGGAGGGGGTTTACGTTCACATTGACATATATAACAAAGGTTCATCTTACAATGGCATCTTGATTTCCATATTACAGCAAGTAATCCCCCAAGTGCTCCCAATATTAAACCTGTTGCTCCTGCCAACTCATTAATATTAAATTGTTGGAGTATACCACCACTATCACTCATAATATAATTATATTATATTATAATAAAAAAATATAATTTATTAAATAATTTATTTATTGTGTTCGTCCAGTAGTAATTGACGTGGGAACTCTAACAACATCCTGTTTTGCTTCAACTTTTTCCGCCTCTCCAGTTTTATCTAATTGTTTCTCTTTATCTTGTCCCTCCTCAATATTACCGATGCCTCCGATTATACCTGATACAATATCTATTCCTGCCCCTAATAAAGCAAGTGGTGGAGCAAGAGTCCCAGCAACATCTAAAACAGCACCAGTAATTTGTCCGACATTGGCAACTTTTTCAGCAAGATTATCACCAGCAACATGAAATCCACCTTTGAAGTCGTCAGCGATTGCCATCCCCCCTGAGGCGAGACCTCCAACAATCCCAATGCCAGTTCCTAATTTACCCGCCCACTTACCAGTCGTGGCGAGTGCTTTTTCACCACCTTCTTCAACTGCTCCGACAAGGGACGACCCCATTTGTTCTACATGTTCTGCCTGTGATAAAGCACCTCGTCCTTCTTGTAATGGTTCAGTTGGGACTTCAGATGTTATAGATCCACGAGACGATAAGTGTTCTTCCATAGGTGATACAACATTTTCACGTAATGAATTAACAACACCTTCGGGTGTAGTTTTCATAACTTTATTTGCTACTTCTTGAACATCAGATTTAATACCTTTATAAGCATCGTTTATTCCCCAACCTGAACCACCTGCCTCACGGAACTTTTGATATTCAGCAAGTTTAGTATTATATGATGCCCCCGCCATTGCCGATGTTACTGCTTTTACACCTGAAGCAAGGAATTCATTCTCTTTTGCTTGTTCTTTTAATCCAGTAATTCTATCACCTATTTCACTATTAACACGACTAACTTGTGAGTTATATTGGTCAATTTCTTTCATTCTCATATTTCCATTGCCTGTAAACAGACCAGCATTACTCGTATATAAATCCATAGTATTATAATATTAAAAATATATTTATTTGTGATTAAAAAAAATTAAACTTATGGATATAACTGAACTTCGTGATTTTTAAATACACGACAAGGATTTTCTGCCGTATCAATATACATTAGTTGATAAGGTTCGGAATGTATTTCGTCATACATTCTTAAAAAGTTTTCGTCACCCCCAACCAAACTTCCATATTCTTCCATAACTTTCAGTTTTTCTTTTTGATTTTGTAAACGACAAATGATAATGGCGTTGGCGTTGTTTCTTATCAAAGTTGAAACCGCCTTAAAACTCTGTGTAGTTATACAATAAAAGTCAATATAATGTCTGAATCGGGTTGAGAAAAAACTAATTGAATCATTACGACTCAATCCTCCACCACCCACGTGAGTTAAACAATCGTCAAGTATCAGAGCACGAGTGGGGCGGTCTTGTTTATCATACATACCCTGTTCACGTTTAATTCCTTCAATTAAACTTTCATCAAAAGACGAGGCACATTCAAAGTGTTTTTCCAGAATTTTTCCTTTTGTGTCGTTATGTAATGTTGTAGATATTATATTTACAATATCAAACTTCCCTTTATAAAAATCAGAATTACATAACATGTTGATAATATAATTTGACTTCCCACTTTTTACACTGCCGATGATTAACATAAGACATGGAACTTGGGGTAAGTTGGGATGTAGTCCCTCAAATCGTTCATCATTAGGAATATCTTTTACTTTTAATATCTTGGGCACAGATTTTTTTTCCATTTATATAATATATATTATATTATATTATATTTTAATTATTTTATTTTAACGAATTATTAATATGTTTCTCTGTTTTTAAATGACGGGATTTACAACCAAGTGTTAAATCACAATTACAAATATCACAATGCCAAATCATTCTTTTATATGATTTGATTTTATCTTTATTATTTTTCCTCCATTTTTTTATCCGCTCTATTGATTTATCTTTATTTTCTTCTCTGTATTTCCTACTCACCTCACATAGTTTATCTTTATTTTTTTGGTAGAATTCTTTTTTCTTTTCTCTTAATATCACTTTATTTTTCTCATAATATTCTTTTTTTGTTTTTTTAGTTTCATCAATGGTTTTATATTTTAGTTCATTAACACATTCATTATTTTTAATATAATATTTTTCCCTTTCTCTTGCTTCTTTTTCCGTTAAATTATTTTCTAAACACGTGATAATTGAATTATATAAATTTAATTTACAACTACTACACGCACCATATTCATTATTATATTTACTCCGATGTTCAGAAAATCTTTTTTGTAATGGCGAACAAGTCATCCCATAATATCGTAAATCATTTATATCTTCAATCAAATAAATCTGATAAGATTTATCCATAATAAGTTTTTATTTTTTTTATTTAATTTAATCAAATTTTTTTTATATTATATTAATATAAAACTATACAACATGCCTCGTATACCTGCTGGAGAAATGAATGTTTCTGAGATTAGAAATTTAGTGAGACAACATAATAAATTATCTGTAATTGAGAACGTTGCCAAAAAGTCAAGATCACAATTAATTCAAGAGATTTCAGATATGGGTTATAATATTGACCATTCTAAAAAAATGATTACAAAAGTAAGATTACGGAAAGGGGATAAAAGTTTAAAAGTATCAGATGCTGGAGATACAAAGCAACAAACAAAAAAGAAAGTGAAAGCAAAAGTGCGTAGCAACCTTAAAAAGAAAGGGACTGCTCCTGTATTCACATACGATAGGGGAGAGGATGAGATTTAAAAACAATCGGCGTAATAACCAGCAGTTTGTTGCCAACCACTTTGTTTTATTGCTCTTACCATATCTTGCTTTTGTTGTTCTACAATTTTATTTTGTTTTTTTATTTGTTTCCGTTGTTTACGGACAGCATCGTATTTTGTGATTGCTTCCAATTGTGCTTCATATAAATCGGATTTTGTAAGACCAGTTATAAAAGGTTCATTTTTAACAATTTCTTTTTGTGGTGGTGGTTCTTCTTCTACCTCTTCTACAACTTTTTTTTGTTTAGTTTTTATTTTATTAACTTCTTGTTCTATTTTATTCAATTCCATGACACTTTTTTCCAGTTCAAGTTCCTTCTTCAATTGTTTATTTTTTTTTATAGCATTTTTTTTATCCAGTTCTTCTTGTTTCTTTGATTGATTTTTATCTCGGTTTGCTCGTCTAACTTCCAATGCTTTTTGTCTTGCTACTTGAAGTTTTAAAAGATGTTCGGGACTTAATTTTTTACGTGGTTTACCATTTTTATTGAGAGTCACCTTCTTTTTACTTTCTTTAAGTATCTCAGTAGGTTCAACCTCTTCATCAGTTTCTTCCTTAACTTTTTTTACGACAGGGGTTTCATCAAATATATCTTCATTTTTAATTGGTTCAGGTTCAACAAATTCCACGATTTCATCAGCAATAGTATCGGGATCGGGGTTTTCCGTCTTATCATTTATTTCAACTTCAATATTAGCAGTCGGGGGTATATCGTCATTATCATCAGTTAAATCATATTTTAATTGGTCGGGGAGTCCATTATTATTCATCTTATAATATATGATATAAAAAAAAATTTATAGAAAAAAATTTAATTTTCTATATTTCTATAAAAAAGAATTAATTTAAATTTCTTATGGTTTCTGCCGAAGGTGTAGAATTACCACCGACTGCCCAGTTAAGTTTGTAGCAAATGTTTCATCTACATTACAAAATGAAACATCAAAGTTTTGTAATCTCATCTCTTGAGTATTTTGTAAATCAACATACATTAAGTTATTTACCTCGTAGAATATACGACCAGTTTCACCTTGAGTGCTTATTCGTGGAATCATACCGAGTATTGTAGATTTCCCACCTCTGAAAGCATTTACATTATTAGTTGGCATATTATCTAATCTAACAAATACAGGACGAGTATTTACGAGTGATGGAATTGTTATTGATGTTGCTTCGTAATGAACTTCACCAGAGGGTATAGAAAATGTATCCACGATTGCTTTATTATTAAATCCGAGTATTCTTGACATATTAGCATCCGTAGTATTAGATACTTTATTAGTAGGTTTTACAATAAAATAAGGTTCAGTAGCAAGGTTTTGGTCAGAGTTAGTAAGACCAGCAAACGGGATAAATCGTGTCAATGATGGGTCAATATCATTCCACTCTCTCTGCTCTAAATCCCATAAAATATATTCCATACCCATTCTTTCCATTCTAACATTAAAAGGAACATAAACATTATCATCATAACTTTGTGTAAAATTATTTTCGGTAGACACAGGACTGACGGCACTATTAGTTCCTAATTGACAACCAGTAAAAGTTTCTATTTTCAAACTACCAGCAAAGTTAGTGGGTTCAGTGTCAATATGGAGAACAGGATATAAACATTTACAAGCAAGAGATATAGGTTTTAAATTTTCTGCTTTATCGGTCGCCGACCCTGTATCCTTATATTGAACTATAAAATCCTCATGATCATTGTCATCTATTAAAGAGATTGCCAGTCGTTCATTTTCTACTTTAAATTTAACTTTTTCATAATTATCGGAATTTGTATCAATATCATAATCACTGGCAACATCTTCACCCCCGTAAGTAAAATCTGTAATATATATGTCATCAGGGTCTCCACCAATAAAACCTTGTGTCTCTGCTGGATTAGTAATTGCTTGTCCCACATATAAAATACCATTCTCTCTGTATACAACAAAATCACAGAAAAATTCTTTCGTCCATTCCCCTCCTCTTCCACGAGAAAAATAAGCAGGTGCCAAATACCCACCCGTGTTCATACCCTCATTCATACGAGATAAACCAACCGACCAATCCATACCTTTACCATTGGCATCTGAAAAGTCAACAATAAACTCACCATTAATTAAAGATAAAGGTTTTTCAAAACTCGTAGCAACGGCAGGATAAGGTTGATATGATGATGTAGTTAAAGTGCCTTCTTTGGGTGTAGAAGCATAAGTATAAACCCAATTCTTAGCAGGAACATTATCTCTTCTTTGGTCTCGTGTAAATGATGAAACCATAACCGAAGGGGTGTGATTTGTAGTCCCAAGATATTCATATACTTTGTATTTAAAACCTTTGAATTCATTTGTTCCACTATCTCTATCAACCGACACTTCCCAACCACCCATTTGATTAGGAATACCACAATTAGTATTTAAAATATTTTGTATTAATTGTCCTACTTGGAATGTAGTTAAACCTTTACCAGCATTTCCATCATATTCACCAGGTAAAGAACAATATATCGGTAAAGTTTTAGAATCATCTTCATCATACGAAAATAAATTAATATTTGTTTCATTTAGATAATAAAATACATTTCCCCCACGACTTATACTAATAGTTCCATCCAAATTTATTTTTACTGATTGTAGAGCAATTTGACTATTAGGAGGTATAACCATATTAGATTGTAAATTATTACGAAACTGCCAAGCATTATAAATACTTGAATCTTGATTTATCCCAGCACCTTCATTCACACGATTAGACAATACAATTGAAGTCATTTATAATATAATATATATTTTATTTTAATTAAAAAAAAATAAATCATAATATATATATAAATGCCTAATCAGAAAAAACTAAAAGGAGTTAGAACAAAAAAAGTCCAACCATTACCACAGACAGAATACAGACCAAATAATTATGTTCCAGTTCAACCACCCCCGAGAACAGAAAAAAGAATTAACGAGTCTGCCATATTTGAAGTAAAAGCAAAAAGTAAAGTTAAAAAAAAATATTAAATTTGATTTTTTATTTTTATATTTAATATTATATAAGAAGCATAATGCCTGTGTCCAAACAAGAAAGAAAAGAATTACAAACGAAATTAGCAGAGGTAGACCGATGCCATTTATTTTCCAAATACTTAAATGAACTAATATTAAATTCCGAATTAACCCATGAAGATTTAATTAAAATGGCGATGGAAGAACCAGCAATACCAATACCAAGAGGGATTAACCCCAATAATCCACGAAGGAATGTGGACGGAACATTAAAACCAAAAAAGAAATCACTTGATTAAATATTTTACCATTTCATATTTTTCAGGATGTTTTAATTTAAATTTATCAATTTGATTCCGTTTTTTATAATAGTAATAAATTGCTTTTGAATTATTTAATTCCTTATTAATTAAATTCTTTTCTTGAATTTTATCTTTATTTTCATAATAATAATTGATTGACCTTATCCGACTTTGTTCTACATATTGGGGGTTTTTTCTACGAATTAAATAATTATCACGATATTTTTGTAATTGATTTTTATGGAATTGTAAAGCATGGATGATTTCTTCATCTGTGACTCCGTCCATATTATATAGTAGTAGTATATAATATATAATAGATTTATTTTTAAGTTATAAAAAAATTATTTATCATCATCGTCGTCTTGTTTCTTATCCATTAGACCTTGTTGTTGTATTATTTCACTAACGATATTATATGATATTTTACGGAACTTTTCAATTTTAAATAATACAGATGAATAATTAGATATGTTGGCATAACTTCCATCGGGGTCGTGTATACTCACGCCGACACTTGATAATATTTTTTTACCAGTAATAGTAAATTGTAAAGATGATTCAGTTCCAAAATAAAAATCACCTTGTGGATTCATTTTATCAACTACGGCAACCACAGGCATACTAACACTATCATCTTTTCCACCAGTAAAATGAATAGAACTAATAATATCACTCCGTATACTATAATATCCACGTGCCATACTAACAGGAAAATCATTTGCTACAATTTTAATACTTTGTGTCTTTTGAATAATCTGAGGATAAAAAGTAAAAATCTGAGCATAACTTTCATTATTATTAATTTCTCTAAAACTGAGAGGTTGAGATAATTGATTATTGTATGCTGATTGACCAAAAGCATTCTGATTCCATATTTTTGTATCTTCAATCGGGACTTCGGCATTTGTAGTAAGAATATTTAAATTGTTAATATTATCAGTTGATATTCTGTTTATTCTTATATTACTCGTCCCGTGTAATTGACTATAACTAAAACCCATAATCCCCCATAAACTATCCTCCCATAATTCTTCACTAATACCATAATTTTCAATAAAAACACCACTCATAGAATCAAAAATAGAATAGTAATCTTGATTTGGATTTGGTTGTTGGTCGGTTAAATATTTAATTGTTGCTGGGGTTTCTTCAGGTGGGTCAGGAAAAAAATGAAAGTTTTGAATTTCTTTATAAGGAAACCGAACAGGTGTGTATTCCATAAAATCGTCACGTATATTCATTTTATATACAACATCAGAAGCATCTACTACTGCTCCTTCTATTGCCGATATATTTGCTGACCCACCCAAAGCATTTTCAGAATTACTTCCAGCACGAATACCTTTATTCATAGGTGTATGAAAATCACTAAAATAAAAATGTGTTCCATCCCAACCAATCTTTGCTTTATCACCACCAATAAAAGTTTTAGTATTAAATTTAGGATTATAACCTACTCCACCACTCCTATCAGGGAATATTTCTTGGTGGTCGTTTGTTTCAGGATAGGGAGTAGTCGTCTGATAAAATAGTGTCCTTTTATTTATATTATCTTCTTGATATACTGGCATAGTTTCGTCAGTTCTTCCATCCCATAACATAATAGCATTATTCCCGTAGGCATTCCAATGATAATCAAAACCTATTTTACGTTGGAATTCAATTGTATCCCCTGTGCTTGTAAATAAACGAGGTGGAATACCAAGACCATTTCCAGTTGTAGGATTAATAATTTTCTCAGGATGTAATATAATTCTATATATTCCATCATCATCTCTGTGTCTTGTAGCAAAACCATAAGTGTATTGATTTTTACCTATATCAGGATTATCATAATAAGTATCTTTTTGTGATTCATCATAATAAGTAAATATAACTTGACTATTTCTTTCAGATTTATTAACATTAAAATTTACATTAGTTTGTTCGTAATAACTATTACCCAAGAAGGCATAAAAATCTTCATCGGCATCTCTATTAGTTTGTTTTAAATTTTCATATTGATTCATATGTAAATACCGAGAGTTATTAATGTTAAGAAAATCAACATCATAAAATTGTGTTTGAGCATCGGCACTTTTTAAATTATCCTCTGCCCATAATTCAGTATATTTTTTTTGTGCTTCAAAAAACTCTTTCCATCTTTGTAAATTATTTTTAGTCCATACAGAATCTAAAATTAACATATGTGTATTACCATCATCTTTATCATCAAGACCCTCATACAATTCAGAACCACGAATACCTCTGAATTGACTATTTTGGTCAGAAGAACCTAAACCAATCTGAACCCAGTTAATTCTTTGTCCTAATTCATATAAGTCAGGACGTTTCATAGCAACATATTGATAATTTTTAATATAATAACTTGAACTACCAGTTGCCTCGTTTCTATCAACATTTTTATCAAAATTAGTTTCAGTAAAATAAGTAGTGTTGCCACAATTCATTGCTTTATAAGTTTCAGTTTCAGAAAAAATTGTAGTGGTTAAATCTTGAGATGCTTGAAAATCTACATTTAATGCTTTTGTAATTGTATGAGTAAAAGTTGTTAATTTTTTTACTTCTTGAAGTTGACGAGTTAATTCAGATGCCAAATATTCAGCAGAATTAAAACCAGATGGAATACTAATATTTTTTATTTCTTTGTATTGATAATAAAATTCATTCTCGGGGTCAGCACAAGGATCACCTGGTTCTCTATCATCTGTCGTAAAATGTGTATTACGGCGTATCATAATAGTATATTTATCACCATTATTTCGTAAAACAAGATAATTATCAGTTGTATCTCCAGTATTAAAATCCATATATTTATAATCGGTTGCCATATAAGAATTTAAATTTTGTGCTATACATTTACCATATAACGAAGTATCAGATGACGGAGATGAATACCATGTTGTAGTTCTGTATTCTTGATTTTTAACAAATCTACGAGGTAGAGATACATAACCACTAAGGTTCATAGTTTTATAATAAGATATTTCAAAATTTAATTCATTATCTTTTACGACAAATGATTTTTTAGTTGGCAATGATGGTTCTGATGCTTCTAAATCAACAAACTTGGCATACCATCTATTATTAACTTTCTGTTGTTTACAACCAGTTATATTATAATCGGCATCACTTCTATTAGTTATAATATCTAAATCGGTTATTTCAGTATCTTCAAGTTCAATTTTTCCGATTACTTTACCTTTTATATCAAGTGTATTAGTTTGACCTGCCCCGTCTACAGATACAAAAGAACTATACACAGATACTTTATCACCAGGTTCAAGGTGGACGACATCGGTTAAATTATTTCTCCACGCCGACGATGAGAATTTTTCTTTTTTATTATTATATGTTTTATCGGACGAAGCAATATTACATTCAATTATTTTAACATCCACCATTTCATTCTGAGGAGGAGGTGGAGGTAGAGGTTTTTTGCTACTCATTTATATTATAGTATATATTTTATTATAAAAAAATATTTTAATTTATACGAGATTATTTGTATGAATACGTTTAATAGACCCATAAATATAATCTGCCATATGTTCATCATTATTTAAATCCCAGTCAATTGGATAATCTTGAAAATTAATATTAAATAATTCTTTTAGTTTATGAAGTGATTCACGTAATTCATCACGATAATATTCAGATAATTGAAGTTGTAAAACAATATCTTTTTTATCCATATCCATAATAGGTGTGTTTTCATCAATATTCATTTCCATAAACTTAAAACTCATTTATAATACCTTAGATAAAAATTTTTTAAATAATTTATTTTAATTTATTTTAATTTATTCAGATTCAGATTCATTTACATCTTCAAATTCATCGTCCGATACATTATCACTATCAGGACGACTGATTACTATGGACGAGTCATTTAATTTTTCAATATCATATCCCTCGTGCTCTAATACGGCACTTAAACTTTCAGAGATATTTTTCCAATTTTCTTCGTTAATTTTCAATATTTCATTTTCTTTTTTCAATCTTTTAATAATTGATTTAGGAACGGCGTATGATGTTTCCATATCATTACATTTTGTTTCCATTTTGTAATATTCTTGCCATAGTTTTCCGTGTTCAGTTATAAGGCATTTGTATTTAAATACCATATCACTATCGTCTGCTTGTATAGTTTTTAAAAGTTCGTTAGATGAATTAAGTTTTTCCCGTAATTCAGGGATTTTTGTTGATATTAAAAATTCGGCATATTGAATAAAGTCAGACACATCATTTATTTTCTCGTTAAGGTTAGGACACAGATTTTCATGATATATCCGTTTACATCTGTCATTTAATCCATCCATAAATCCTTTATAATATTTAACTTTATTCAGTAGTTTACTGATAAATGTTTTATTTTCTTGAATATTTGATTTTAATTTAATATTTTCGGTTGATAATTTTTCATTTTGTTTTGTTAATTCTTTTATTTTCTTTTTCAGAGATTTATTTAAATCTTCAAGGGGTTCGGCGATTATAAGTTCAGGAAGAATGGTGGGTTCTGCTTCTACTACATTATCCCTAATAATATTTTGTTGTCTATTCCACTCGGCACTTCCACGAGTAGGCATTATAAATTTCTCGTTATATTTACGATCGTATAAATATATTTTTCAAATTTTTTTACTTAATATATTTTATTAATAAAAGTCAAATTTATTTTTTTTTGTATAATATTATATTTCACGTTATACTTACGATTGTATAAATATATTTTTCAAATTTTTTTTACTTAATAAATTTTACATAAAATTATATAATGGACTATTACTCCACCATAAAATATTATTATATTATATTATATAATGGACTATTACTCCACCATAAAATATTATTATATTATATTATATAATGGACTATTACTCCACCATATAATATTATTATATTATATTATATTATATTATATTATATTATATTATATTATATTATATTATATTATATTATATTATATTATGGCAAAAAAAAATTTGAAAATTATTATTATTATATCGTAAGTAAAACGAGAGAAAATAATATTATATTATATTATAATATTATAATATTATAATATATTACGGCAAAAAAAAATTTGAAAATTATTATTATTATATCGTAAGTAAAACGAGAGAAAATAATATTATGAATTCTATTAAGACGTCATTCGGCAATAAAATTATAAATTATGATAAAAACACTAATAAAATAACATGGAAATATATAATATGTTTATCAGAATTACCACCTGAAATTGAAGAATATATCGGTCAAATGATTTATAAATATAAATTTATAAAAGTATGGACTAAAATACCGACTCATAATTATTTTTGGAAAGAAGATTCAGTATTTTCAACTAAATATTATGAATGTGGGGTAATATGTAAAAACGGAAATAAATGTAGATTACATAATGGTAATACATTTAACTATGATCAATATTTACAAATATCATGTCCGTATTACTTATGTTATAATATCAATCTGAAGGTCTCATGTTTTAGACCTAAATTATGTGGTAAACATTCAATAAAAAGAAAATATGATACTTATGATATATATGTAAATAGAATCAGGGATACTTATATGAAATCAAAAGGATTTGAATATAATAAGCATGGTTATATTATACA
>Ga0181391_1000244_pt1 | contig 16131 bp, 22 predicted proteins | sample 14SPOviralmetaG_FD_130080 | JGI IMG/M metagenome (GOLD analysis project Ga0181391, IMG submission 130080) | Marine viral communities from the oligotrophic San Pedro Time Series (SPOT) site, San Pedro Channel, CA, USA - 14 SPOT_SRF_2010-08-11 | ecosystem: Environmental > Aquatic > Marine > Strait...
AATTTCAGCAAGTAATCTTCTATCTTTTCCATCTAACTCAGTTCCTTCTTTTGCCATAATCTACCCTTGTGCCTTTATATAATACAATAATTTATTTTTTAAGAGATTTTTTAACCTTCATTCTAAAGTCTTTGTTAATTTTATTTCTTGTTTTATCTGTAATCCCAATAAAGTCTCTAGCAGGTACTGAAATGCCTTGTTTATTATTTACTAGAAAAAATTTATTATTTTTAATTTTTGTAGGTATTTTCTTGGGAGTAAAACCTTCTCTATGGTATTGTCCATACTTTAAAAATTTTAATTGGCTACTGTTGGACTTTATACTATTATATAAATCTCCAGAAGCTTTTAAAGGTTTTGTCCCTGAAACATTTTTTAACTTCCTAATTTCTTTAGTAGATTTTTCTAAGCTAGGGCTTAATCCATTGTCAATATTTTTTTTAGAACCCTCTGCTGTGCCTTGAGCATATTCTGTTTTATACTCTCTAATAACTTTAGGCATCTGCCTTGCTAATTTACCAAAATCAAAATTAAGTTTTATCTTTAACTCCATCCCAAAACTCCTCTCCCAGTTCTTTTGCTTCTAAGTATTTACTAAGATTTTCAAATACACCTCTTTGAACTTGTTGCTCTGCCCATTGAATAGGATTTTTCATTACATCTTCAAGTGTGCCTGTAAAATTAATCGTCAGATTGTTGATCTTGTCCAGCTTTTTCACGGAACTCTGTAAAGATTGGGTTAGGTCTTTCTTTTTCATTTACTTTCCTATTATCATCTATAATTTTTTGTGCTTGTTTTACATTTAAGTCTTTATTGTCCCTAATCATAATCTTTGCCCTAGTGGATAAATTATTATCTATATCAAATTGGTCTTTTAATATTTGGTCTTGGACTGTTTTAGGGTATTCAACTTCTTCAAAGTCAACAGCAAATTCTTCAGAGAAATCAATGCCATTATATCCAGCAATTACTCTCTCTACTTCATAAAACTGTTTTTCATACATTCTCCAAAGAGCTATGTCGTCATAATAATCTTCTTTTCTCTCCATATCTTTAATCATAAGAGATATACCACTTGGGACTTCTCCACCTGATTCAGCCCAAGTAATCCATAAATGATTATTAGTAGCAACTAACTCCATTTGAAATTTAATATTATCAATAGCCTCTCCAATATTTCCTTGAGGACTGGTAATATTATATGCTCCATCTTCCCCCATATCTAAAATAGTATTAGAACCTGCTCTTAACATGCTTTGGTCAGCTCTTAAGCCAGTAACCCAAGGTTGCCCAAACATATTAAACCTCATGCCTAAATTCATTTCAGTTAGGGCAATATTTACCTGTTCATTACAGTTGATAATATCTGATGCACCTTCTACAAAAAATGAGTCTATTTGATCTTCTCTGTGTGTAAATACAAAAGGAATTATTCCATAAGGGTTAGGGGACTCAGAAATCATATCCCCATCCTCATTCATTATACCATATTTTTCATTATCCCAATACTCCCATTGTAGATTATCTGTGTTAGATAAATCTGATGTATTATTTAATAGTGGGTAGACAATAGAGCTAGGTTCAAATGGATTTTCATCAAAATATGCTTCAAAATAATATATTGGTCTATAGTCAAAATAACCATCTCTCCAATATATCCTATTAGCAATAGTACCTAATAGTCTAGTCATTCTTTCAGAGTGTTTCATGCGAACATCTTTAGTAATGGTCAGCTCTTCATATCTTTTAGTACTGCCTCCAGTATTTCTTTTAGCACCCAAACTATATATTCTGCTTATCTTATTAATAAATTTTCTAGTAAAGTTAGTTAAACTAGGAGGAATTTCACCAAAAGCATCTCCATTAAAATAGCTATTTATATATTGGTCAGTAGAAACCCCTGAGTAATAATCAAGATGTTTTCTAATCTCATTCCTTCTTCCATGAGACATCATTAGTTTTGTCTCTAGTAATTTATCCTTCAGTATCTTCTCCATTATCTTTGAATCCTCTTCATTTCTTGATTTCTCATCGGAAATCTATTTATTATAAAATATCTAAAAGCATCATTTCCGTGATCGTGGAAACCATCCTTTAATGGTTCTTCTTTAATAGGTTTACCATCCTGACTTTCAGGGTATCTATACTCTTCAAAATCCTCTATCATTTCTTTACACTTCTTATCAACATGAACTCTTCTAACTCCATCAGCATTTTCAAAAAATCCCCTAGTATAAGCTACACTAGCTACTAGATTCCTACTCATTCTATCTCTAGTACATAAAATTCGTATTCCACTTCTCCTAAATATCTCTACATCTCCTGCTCCGCTTTGTCCTTGGACATTACTTCCAGCAGGATCACCATAGTAAGAGATAATAGGATAGCCTTTTGTCTTAATCATTTTAATTAAATCTTCTGTTTTAATATTTTGTTTATGCAATATTGTATCAAATACTCTTATTTGTTCTGCTACACCATCAAACTCTGTCTGTATAAATAAAACGGCAGGTTGCCTATATCCAAAATCTATTGCACAAAATGTTGGCAAATCAGGATTATATGGAAAGTCTCCAACATCTTTTTCTCTGTTAAAATCCCAAACTTTACCTTCGAATACAGAAAACTCTGCACCAAATTCTTGCCCAAAAAGTTCTTTTGACATATTCCTTTTTCTCTCTACAATAGCAGGATCTTCTAATCCCAATGGAAATTCATGTTGGTTTACCCATGATGGAGAACTATGACTCTCCCACATTGGATCATCTCGACCAAGTTTAAACAAATCATATATCCAATTCCTACCTTCTGGAGTAGTAATAAAAATAACCTTACCCTTTCTACCAGCTACAGTAGGAGACAAATACATATCCCAAATCTTCTTATTCATCTTGGCTACCTCATCAATTACAAGTAGGTCAAGACCTTCTCCCACTAAACTTGCAGGATTATCTGCTGACATTCCCTCTACAGTAGTCCCCCATTTAAAACGAATATACATATCTTTTTCAGATGCTTTATCGACATCTTCAGGATGACCTATAACCATTCGTTGCCATATCTCACGGAATATTAATCTTGCCTTCTTGTAAGACATACCCACAACCCATATTCTTTTATCAGGTTGTGATGCTACATAGGTAGCTTCCATAGCACTAGCCCAAGTCTTGCCAAACCTCCTCCCACATACTACAACTTGAAATCTAGCATCTTGCTTTTCAGGGAAGTGTAAAGGCACTTGTCCATTGTGTGGTCTATAACCTAGATAGTTAAACCATTTTTTCTTAAATTCGTAATTTTTTTCTTGCATTAGATAACTACATTAACTTACATTATACCATATATTAATGCAAGGGTAATTCCTTGCGATTTCATAACTCACTTAAGAGGTTAAAATGTCAGAACAACCGACCATCGAGCCAGATGTAAAAAAGGAAGCCGACACACAAGTCGAAAATAATGTACCGATTTCAAGGTTAAATGAAGTTATTTCAGAAAGAAATCAACTCAGAGAGAATCTTGAGTCTTTTAAAACAAAAGAGGAAGAAGTGCGTAGAGCAAAGCTTCGTGAAGAAGAGAAATGGCAAGAACTAAATACTGATCTTGCTGGTGAAATTGAATCATACAAACCCTATAAAGAAAGATGGGAAGCTATGGATTCAAGGCTTCGTGAAGGTGCTTTAGCTCAACTTCCTGAATCTAAACGAGAAAAATTTGCAAATGTTGAAACCGAAGTTCTTTTGAGTATTATTGAGGAATTTACTGAGGAAACGAGAGTAAATCCACCTGACAATAAAGGCACAGTCCCTACTAAAACAATGGGAGACTGGGTTGAAATGTCAGATGATGATAGGCGAAGAAACTGGGGTACAGTGTTGCAATCATACATGAAAAGGTAACTTTAAATGGCTAAACATTATCAAGGTAGTCCAGTAACGACTACGACTGACCAGCATTTCATTCCAGAAATTTGGGCAGATGGAATTTATAAATATTTTGAACGCAAAACTGTGTTTCGTGGATTAGTTGATGACTATTCTGCACTTGTAGGCAGTAAAGGATATGGTGATGCAATCAACATTCCTGAAATGAGTCTAATCAGTGCTAGTGATAAATCTGCTGGTGCAGATGTATCTTACGATGCAACTGCTACTACAACAACTCAGTTATCAATTAACAAGCACAAATACATCGGAAAATTATTTGAAGATGTAGCACTTATTCAGTCAGAAGCTGATTTGGTAGCTAAGTACTCAAGAATGATGGGCGAAGCTCTTGCTCGTCAAGTTGATGCTGACATTTGGGCTGAGTTAGATGGTTTAAATCAAAGCATTGATTTATCTGCTGATAACACTTTGACCGCCGCGGTTTTTGAATCCGCTTTGGCTAATCTTGGTGAAAACGATGTACCTTATATGGATGGTGAATGTGCAATGGTTGTTAATCCAACTTTATTTGCAGACATACTTAATCCATCTGCTGGGATTGCTCAGTACTTCATCAGAAATGATGCAGTCGGAGAAGGAAATAAAGGACTTAGGTCTGGAATGGTTGGATCACTTTATGGTATAGATGTTTATATGTCTAATACTGTATCAAGTGCTTTAGCTGATGGTACAGTTTCTGGTGCTATCTTCCATCGTTCAGCTTGTGCTTTTGCTTCACAACAAGAAGTTAGAGTTCAGAGTGAATACTCTGTCGATGCTCTTGGTACAAAAGTCGTAAGTGACTTACTGTACGGAGTAAAGATAATTGACGATTCAGACAATATCAAAGGTGTTGCATTCGCTAACGTCTAAACAATAGTATATTATGTGGGGGTGTTTTTATGCCCCCACTTAGTACAAGAATTAACAACAAATAATTCAAGCATAACGATCTCGTTCACGCTTGTGTCATAGCTTAGAGAGGAAGAAAAATGGCAGATATACACACTTATTCAGTGCAAGAAGCACTAAACACTACAGTTGGGGGAGAATGGACAGTAGCATCCGCAGGGACTGCTGGTAGTTCAGCTAACGTAAACAACACATCACACCAAGTATTAAAAGGCTCAACTGGGACTTTAGGAGTCTACAGTGCAGTAGAAATATATTTTAATTTTAGTGCATCTCAAACAGATGTAAACGCATCTAATGATATGATTATTCCTAAAAACACACTATTCTTCTTAACAATCCCTAGGGGATTAGGAACTACTTTATATTTTAACTATAACTCTACCTCAACAACAACTGGTGCAGTTAGAATGGTGGAAGTATAATGTACGGAGGAATGGGGAGTGCCGTAACTCCTGACTTAAGCAAAGGCGGTGAAATAGATGGTGATCTTGTAATAACTGGCGATTTTAAAGTTGAGGGTGCTGGTAGTTTTGCTTATGATGAGATAATCGAGGGTACATTAGAAGTTGATTCGGATATTTCTTTAGGTCAATATATTGTTCATAAGGGTGATACTGATTCTAAATTTGGGTTTGCTTCCAATAATAGGCTCTATGGCTATATTGGTGGTGCTGATATATTTGATTTTTACTCTAATCAAATTTGGTTTAACTCAGGAAATGCAGATATAGATTTTCAAATTGGAGCATCAGGAGCAAGTAAAGATGCTTTTGTTGTGCAAGGTTCATCAGGAAATATTGGCATTTCTACTGACTCGCCTACTACACCATTACACATTTATCAAAATAATAGTGTTACGGATGCTACTGGTGGATTATTAATAGAAAACGATGGTACTGGAGACGCTGTTGCTCAATTTTTACTTACTGGGGTTAGAAGGTGGATAGCTGGAATTGATAATTCCGATTCAGATAAATTCAAATTTACTCATGGTGCTAGTGATTTAAGTACAACTACGCCCACATTAACAATGACTGGTGATAACAATGTCGGCATATCAACAGCCTCACCCACAGAAGCTCTCCACGTTGTTGGAGAATTAGCATTAGAAGAAACTAGTTCTACAAGTGGTTTAATAAAATTTAGAGATACAGACCAAGCAGTACTTGGTCAAATAGGATTAGCAAGAACTACAAACGCTATAGGAAGTAATTCTGTTAATCTTGATATGGTTTATAGTCTTGAGTACAACAATAAGTTTATGTGGAATCAACAAAACACTACTCGAATGACACTTACTAGTACTGGACTTGGAGTTGGGGGGAGTCATTCGCCAAGTGCTATAATTCACGCACAAGGTTCAAATGGTACAACATTAAGACTTAAGAATACTGGTAGTGCTTTAAACTATATTCAAATGGACAATAGTGTCGGAACTAATTATATACAAGGCAACGCTGGCTCTATAGGATTGTATGGAGTTGATGATGTAAGATTAATTGTTAATAACAATATTATGATGAAAGTCGATTCCAACTCTCGCATTAGTCTTAGTAATAATGATGGTGGTAATACTAGTAATACAATATTTGGTAAATCTGCTTTTAATGCAAGTTCGGATGTAGGAGCAGACTATAATTCATTTTTTGGTGAGGGTGTCGCAGGCACTGGTACTCTTAGTACTGCTACTGGTAACGTAGGAATGGGTTGGGTTGCTTTACAAGACTTAACATCAGGTTCTGATAATATTGCTATCGGACAAGCATCAGGTCACGAAATTACTACTGGAAATAATAATGTATTAGTGGGAGCAATGTCAGGAGGTGGAATTACAACAGATTTAAATGTTGTTGCAATCGGTAAAGATGCTTACAAAGCTAATGATGTATCTGCTGATGCTGAAGGTAGTTCAGGACATGGTAGTGGTAATATTGCAGTTGGTTATCAATCAATGCAGTCTTTTAACCATGTTGATTTTCTTAGAAATACTGCTGTTGGCTTTCAAACAATGTCCGCTGGTACAAGTGATGTTGCTCAAGATAATACAACTCTTGGATACAGAGCATTACAATTAGTAACAACTGGAGATAGTAATACCGCAATAGGTTCTAAATCATTAAAATCAATCACAACTGGCGGTAATAATACTGCTTTAGGTGTTGGAACTTTGCAAAATATAACAACTGGAGAAGATAATGTTGCCATAGGCGAATACGCATTACAAAACGCTGGTGCTGGAGAATTAAGAAATATTGCTATTGGTTCTTCTGCAATGCAGAGTATGGATGAGGGTACAAATGGGAATATTAATTATAATATTGCGTTAGGTAGAAGTGCTTTATTTGGAGCAGATTTAGGCACTGGTTCAACAGATATAATGCACAACATTGCTATCGGAACTGATTGTTTAAGATTAGTAAGTGGAGATGCTCAAGAGGGTACAATAGCAATAGGTAGACAAGCTCTTACTGGTCTTACTTCGGGTTCTATGAATACAGCTATTGGTTTTGAAGCTGGTAAAGTAATGAGTACTCAAGACTATAATACTTTTATAGGTTATCAAAGTGGTCGAGCTACAACTGGTTCAAATAATACTGCCATTGGTAAATATACAATGTACGAAGGTGCTGGAGCAGATAATAATACTGCTTTAGGAGCAAATGCACTTCAAAACGTAACTTCAGATAATAATACTGGTTTAGGTTTTAACGCATTAAATGCTGTAACAACTGGCGGTAATAATGTTGCTTTAGGATCAAATGCTTTAGATGCTTTAACGATTGGGCATAGCAATGTGGCTTTAGGTCAATCAGCTCTAGGTGCTGAAGTTGTAGCTTATGGAATTACAGCGATTGGATATGGGGTTTTTAATAGTGCCAATCGTAGTGCAAGTTCAGGGAGTGCGGTTCTTAATGCTCAAGTTGGTATTGGGTACTTAGCTGGCTCCGCTACAACTACTGGAAATACGAATACATTTATAGGGGCATATTCTGCTATTGCTAATACAACTGGTTCAAGAAATGTTACTCTTGGATATTCAACTTTACAAACAGCAACAACTTCGAATGATTGTGTTGCTATCGGTAATGAAGCAATGGCGTGGGCACAAGCTGGTCAAGCATATAGCGGAGTCGTTGCTATAGGTAAAAATGCAGTAAAAGGTAATACTAGCTCGACAACAACTGCTATAAATGGTACAGTTGGAATTGGAATGGATGCTCTTACTTCTCTTACTTCAGGTGGCGGTAATTTAGCCATTGGTTATACTGCTGGTTCAACTATAACTACTGCTTCATTTAATACTTATGTTGGGCACGAATCAGGTGTAGGAGACGGAACGCAACACTCAAGAAATACTGGACTTGGTTATCAATCATTAAAGGTCGCTACCTCAGGAGAAAATAATACTGCGATTGGAAATCAATCCTTATTAGCTTTGACAACTGGTAGTAATAATGTTGCGGTTGGTGCGAATGCTTTGGATGCTATTGATGGAGGTGAGTCACATAATGTTGCAGTAGGTTATGATGCTGGTGGAAGTATAAATAATCCTACTGGTTCATCTAACTATTCTGTTTTAATTGGACATAGTGCTGGTAAAGGTGGAGCTGGAAGAATGGATGCTGTAGTAGCTATTGGTGGTCTTGCTTTAGATTCTTCGGGTGATAATGACCAAGTTGGAACTGTAGCTATAGGATATAGTGCTTTAAGTGCGCTTACTACAGGGGCAGGTAATGTTGCTATTGGATTATCAGCAGGTGGAAACACAGCTACTACATCACAATCAGTAATTTTAGGATATGAAGCTGGAGCAACAACAAATGGTGACAATGGTTCAAATGCTGTTTTAATTGGTTATCAAGCTGGTAGAAAATTATTTACTGGACACGGAGACACTATCGCCATAGGTCATTTAGCATTAGGTTCAACATCAAGGCATTCTGCTGGTTCAGATAAAAACATCGCTATTGGAAGTCAAGCAATGGAAGGTGTTTTAGCTAGTGGTTCTGCTTACAATATCGCTATAGGTTATCAAGCATTTGAAGCATCTACAAGCGGTGCAAACAATTTATTTTTTGGTGCATTTGCTGGAAAATCAGCGACTACAGGTAGCAATAATGTTGCTATGGGATACGGAACTCTTGATAATTTAACAACTACAAATAATATGGTTGCGATTGGTCATAATGCTGGTACACAAGTTAATCATGTTCAAGCAGAGGGTGGAACTTTTGTAGGTTATGAAGCTGGAAAATCTCTTGGAAGTGCTGGACATACTACTGCTATTGGCTATCAAGCCTTAACAACTGTAACTGCAAATGGGTATAATACTGCTGTTGGTTCTCAAGCATTAAAACTTGCAACTGGAATAAATAATACAGCAGTTGGAATGGGTTCAGGTGATTTAATTCAAGGTGGAGTCAGAAACTCGTTATTTGGTAAAGATTCAGGCAATGTTTTAGTAGCTGGTGAGGACAACACAATTCTAGGGTATCAAGCAGATGCAAGTGGAAGCAGTGGTAGTCATCAAATAGTTATAGGCAGTGGAGCAACTGGAATTGCAGATAATACAGCAGTAATTGGTAGTTCTAGCATTACTGATGTTTATATGGCATCAGATGCAACTACTGGCAATACTCAAACAGAAGGTGCCAATGTAATTGCTAGGTCAGGTTATTTTAAAAGAGTAGGACTTGACCATGACAAAAGTGGCACAGATGGTGCTGGTGATATGGATGACAATATCTTACTCACTTTACATGGTGCTTATGATGATGATGCAATAGGCGGAAGAGGTCATGGATTAAGTTTTAAAATGCAAGATGAAAGTACCAATGTTGGAGAAACTGGTAGAATTGTAACTATATCTCGTTCAAGTAATATGAACTCAAATTTAAGTACGCTTGGTACGGAGATGTATTTTTACAATAGAGTTGGTGGTACACTTACAAGACAATTTTCTTTAAGTGGTGGTGATGGTCATGCTAAAGCTACAGTTTATGGTAATACAAGTACACAAGCATTTAGAGTTTATAATGATGGTAATAATGCCAACAGAGATGGTATTTATATTCAAGCTGGAGCAGATGATGCAAGTGGAACAACTGCTTATATAGATTGCTATGATGGTGATGGTGGTCAAGTAGGACATATATCAAATACTTCAGGAACATTTGCATTAACTGATGTATCAGATAAAAGATTAAAGAAAGATATTGTAGACACATCTGTAAAAGGTGTTGAGACTATTGACAAAATAAAAGTAAGGGATTTTGAGTGGATTAAATCAGGCGATAAAATGACCGCTGGATTTGTAGCTCAAGAATTAGCTGAGGCTTTTCCATCTGCTGTTACTGGCGAAGATGGTGCAATGGAAGATATACTTGATGAAGATGGTAACAAAACTGGAGAAAGAATTAAACCGATGGGTGTGTCAAGAGATGTTCTTGTGCCTGTCTTAATCAAAGCAGTTCAAGAGTTATCGGCTCGAATTAAAGAACTGGAATCAAAGTAAGGACAAGTAAATGAAAAACTATAAAGCAATGAAGTCTGCTAAAAGTTGGTCTGTAAAAAAGACTAAAGTTGTTGATTCTAAAGCAGTTTCTGAAGTCAAAGATGACGATGGAAATGTTGTTAGAGAAGCACAAGCAGAGCAATCACATGATGAATTACAACTAGTTAAAAAGCAATTCGATGGAAGCACTGGTAAAGCAATGGATGACTCAGTACAATCTTATAGCTTAGAGCAAGTTGCTAGTGAAATCAGTCGCATGAAAGCTAACATTAAGCAAATGCAAGATGAACAAGCTGACATGGAAGAACTAGAAAAAGATTTAAAAGCACTTTAATCAATAACCAATAGGAGCATATAATGGCTAAAAAAGAAAAAAACGAGCCTCAAAAGCTAAACTTATTTGACAAAGAGTATTTGTTGGATGACTTAACGGATGAGCAAAAAGCAATGGTAAATCATATCGCAGATCTTGAGAATAAGATTAGTGGTACTGCGTTTAATCTTGACCAATTAACAGTTGGAAAAGAGGCTTTTATTTCAAGACTAAAAGATTCTTTAGAGTCTGAGGTAGAAGAGGAAAAGTAATGCTTGTTCGGAGATCTTCAAAGGGAAAAAAAATATACATCTTTAAACCAAGAACTAAAGAGAATGTCTCTTATAAGTTTAGTAAAGATGAAACAGTCTCTTTCGATGCTCAAAATAAGTCTTATATTGTAACAAGTGATGGGGCGGTAGTTAAGAGAACAGATTCTTGGATTACCGCTCAATCCGCTTATGATGTAGAATGTAAAAAACATTATGACGATACTACAGGTGCTATAAAAATAGGTAAACATACATTAGTAGATGGAGTAGCAACAGTTGTTAAGTAATAGAGGAAACAGTCTTGCTGAGTTCGCAGTTACTATGGCTATCATGGCTACTCTTGCAACTACTTCCGCTCCTGCTTTTAGTAGGATTGGTGAAGGTGCTAAAGCTAAACAAACTAAAGCTAATCTTGAAAAGATTGTTAAAGCATCTCAAATGTGGTATAACCAACAGATTGAAGTAAATGGTATGGGAAAGTTTCCATCGCAACCACATAGAACAGTTAGCATAGGAGAAGTTGTTGATTATAATAGTAATCGTAGAATAGAGGTAGATGAGATATTAAATGGCATCTATGTCCCAGTATTTAGTGATACTAGTTTTTTACATCTATTTGATAATGATACAATTAAATCACCTTATCAAGAAGGTAGGTATTTATATGCTATAGTTGGTGGTTCTGGTACAGGAAACGCAATAGTTTCTCCAATCTTTGTAGTGGTAGATGAAGAGAATCCAGAAGATTTTTATAAATATTACAAACCATGAGCGATGAGAAAACATACAGATCATATGGCATGGCAAAGATTGATGATAACTTTCGTATTAGTCTTAACATTAAGTGGCTTGGGCAGATTATTGTGGGAGTTGCTGTTATTGTGCTTGGCTACTTACGTATTGAAAATAGAATTGGAGAACTTGAGCGTAGAGTTAAACTATCTGATACCAGAATTGAAGAGCTTGTCAATAAACACATAAAAGAAGAAGAAGTTAAAATAACACATATGCAAGAACAGTTAGAATGGTATCAAACAGAATTAAACTTAAATCCCTTATCTTGGGGAAAGAAAAAAAGAAAGAGAAAGTAGTCTTAACAGAGGATGACTTTAATCATAATTACTTTATTAACAGAGAACTGCGGAGAACACGATAGTGGATTTTTTGGCAATATATTCAGAAGCTGGTATGATAGGTGTCGTAGGGGCTATGTTCGTATTCATGGTTTATTCAATGAACAAAAGAGGAAATGAACAAGCTGAAGCACTTCAGGATTTAAAAATAGAGAACAAAGGGCAAAGTGAAACTTTAGAAAATACAGAGGGAATGATTATTAAATTAATTAGCAGGTGGAATCAATCAGATGACAAACTAGATAGAAAGTTTGATGGGTTAAATAAAGAAATAAATGATTTAGATAATCAAGTTTCAGAAATTAAAGGTAGTTTAAGCAGAGTAAATGGAAAACACTAATGGATAGTACAAAAGTAGCAATAGCAAGTATGGGAAACTATGGATTATCACTAACAAGCGTTAGTCTTACATTACAATGTTTAGTAGCAATAATGACAATTATATATTTAGGATATAAAATAACAAATATAAGGAAATTAAAATGAGTAAAATAATATTAGCAGGAATTATAGATAAAGCTAAAGATCATATTGTAAAAGAATATGCAGATGGTATGATTGACCATGTACAATCCGATGATTTTAAAGAATCTTTAGCAACTAGAATTAACAAGAAGATTGATATTCCTTTTGTAAGTGAAGAAAAAGAACAAATCTTTTTTGAAAAGGTTGTTGACTTAGTAACAGATATTATTGAAGGCATAGTTAAGAAATAATGCCTAGAAAAAAGAAAAGCAAAAGAGATCCTAGGTTAGCTAGATTTGGTCTTAGTGGCTATAACAAGCCCAAAAGAACCAGAGGTCATAAGACTAAATCTCATGTTGTTCTTGCTAAAGTAGGTAGTAAGGTAAAGTTAATACGCTTTGGTCAAAAAGGTGCTAGTACAGCAGGTAAACCTAAAAAAGGGGAGTCTGCTAGAATGAAAGCAAAACGTAAGTCATTTAAAGCAAGGCACAGAAAGAACATCGCTAGAGGTAAGATGTCTGGAGCTTATTGGGCAAATAAGGTAAAGTGGTAATGGCTAAAACAGTAAGTTGGAAATGGGGTAATAAAAGATACTCTGGTAAATTAATCAGAGAAACTAAAACACACAAGTTTGCCAGAACAAAAAATGGCAAAATTAAAAAGATAAAGAAAAAGAGGAAATAATATGCCAAAAGGAAAAGGCTATGGTTTCGGCAAAAAGAAACCAATGAAAAAAAGAAAAAAAGTTAAATCTAAGAGAAAGAAAAAATAATGTATAGGTTCGGTAAAAGATCAAGAGAGAGACTTAAGGGTGTTAATCCTGAACTCAGATTTGTCTTAAACGAACTTATCAAAATAATGGATGTCACTATTATTGAAGGGGTAAGGTCACAAGAGAGGCAAGATGAATTAGTTGCTAAAGGTGCTAGTAAGACGAAATATTCAAAGCATATTGAGGGTAAAGCTGTTGACCTTGCCCCATATCCTATTGACTGGGATGATAGAGATACTTTTCATTATATGTGTGGGATGCTTAGAGGCATTGCTCATGTAATGAAAATACCAGTTAGAGTAGGATGTGACTGGGATAGTGATGGACAAACAAAAGATAATAATTTTGATGACCTTGTTCATATAGAGTTAAAAAGTTAAACATTTAACTTTTTATATTGTATTAAAGAGGATAAAATAGTAATATAGGAACACTATGGCATATTGTACAAATAGAGATTTAAAAGACATTTTCCCCTCAATAGATGAGTTTGACACAAAGACACCTTTATATGGTTTTGTAGTTGAGTCTACTAATAAATATAAGGCTCATAATGTAGGGTTAGTAACACAACTTTTTGCAAATGGTAAAAATTTAGGGGCAAGTCAATCGAGTGTATCTGATGTAGATACTAATGATGAATGGTATTATGATGATACAAATGATATTGTTTATTACTTTAATAGTGCTACAAATCCAAATGATATACTTATGGAGTCTGGTGATGATTGGAACACTCTTAGAACACGCTATATATCTAATGCCGAAAAATACCTTGATTCTAGGTTAGATGGCAGACTGCCCCGAAAGCAATTCCAAGATAAAGATGGTAATTATGATTATATGATTGTAAGAACAACAGCTTTACTTGCTTGTTCATTTCTTATTAGGTCAAGTGATCCTACATCTGAAATAGCAAATGCTTTATTTGAAGAAGCTGATAGAAATATTGCATCATTAAATGATGGTTCAACAAAACTATCTTGGCAGGTTACAGGAGACTCTAGTAAGGGTGTTATTAGGCAGATATCAGTAAGTGGTTCTATTAACTTAGTAGATACTAGAGGTCATTACTACGATATTTATGATAGAGTTGGTGTTAAGATTACCACAGCAGGAGCTATGGGTACTGCTAAATACTCCGTCTGGCAGAAAGATGGGGATAACCTAGGTGCTGAAAGAATGAACAACGGAGAAACTGCTGACTATATAGAGACTATAAATGGTCAATATCAACCACTAGCACAAGATGTTTACATAAGATTTGCAGGTGATACTGCTGATACAGCCACCTTAAATGATAAATGGGAAATAGAGTTTTTTGGTAAGAATGAATCTGTAGATGATACAGGAATGCCTTACTCAATACGGATGACTCGTAGATGATAAGTTTTGTTAATATATGGGATGACAAAATATTAGACACTATTCGCTCTTTTCTTAACGAAGAGTTTGCTGGTAGTATACCTATTTACACAGGGGCATTTAAAGACATGGGAAACCAGTCTATAAGACTTAATCCTGTAGGCACGGATTTGATTGAGCGTATGTCTACAGCAGAAATGAGAGAATATATACTAGATGTATCGTATACTTTTAAAGAAAAAACAATCAAAAAAGATACTTGGGAACATATATTTCGTCAAGTATCACACATAGAAGCTCTGTTCTTTCAAAATGAACATAACACCTACTTTGATGGTAGATTGTTGAGCTGTCGTATTAATGAGCTAGAAGAAGATGAAGAATTAGTAGATGGTTTAAATGTTATGAGATGGGAATGGAGAGGTAAGTTTTTAGGCAACATATCATAAAGTAATAAGGAATAAGGTATGAAAATTAAACTAAAAAAAGATGAAAAGCTATCTTCTAATAACAACTATTGTAATTTAATTTACAAAGATTGGGTAGCACTTAATCAAGGTAAAAGTATTGAGCTAAGTACAATACCTAATGTAATTAAAGATAAAATAGAAATTAAAAAAGAAAAAAAAGGAGATAACTAATGGCAAACGAAGTTTTTTCACCCAGAGATTTTAAAGCATGGATAATAGAGGAAACAGTTACTGGTAATGCAAGTTTAGATGCACCAGCTATAACTGGTTCTTTATTACAACTAGATGTAGATTCCGTTGCTTTCCCAAGTCTTAGCCCTAATCAAGTTACGGCTGTAAGATCAAGGGGCGGTAGAGTTCTGCATGATGAAGATTTTTTTCAAGATAATACAATGAGGGCTATTGAAGTAAGTTTATCAGGAACATTTAGGCAAGATAGTGGAACAGCTATGTTAATGCAAAGTGTAACTGGTATGGATTTAAACGCAACATTAGCTGATGTTGCTATGGTAGCTAGTCCAACTGGAGTAAGTGGTGCTTACGGACAAACTGAGTCAAATAAAACATTTACTTTAGTTTTAGCATCTCCTGACACAACAGGTGGATTTAATACTGTTTTAGGTGGTTGTTTATGTACATCATTCTCATTAAATGCAGATATGACAGCAGATGGTGGTCTTTATAAATTTGAAGCAACTATATCTAGTGGTCAAAAGCCAATTACAAACAATACAGCAACAGAAGATGGAAGTGCTTTTGGCTCTACATTAAGAACTATGAGTACATTAAATTCCTCTAATATAAAAGTTGGAGCAATAACTCCAGTAGTAAATTCTTTTGGAGTAACAATAGAGAGTCCTGCAATATATACAGGTTTTTCTTCTAATGGTTACCATTCATTTGCAAGAGGTTCAGAGTTTACAGTAACCGCTAATGCTACAGTAAAATATGATGAAGTGTCAAAAGTATTGTATCACAATTTAA
>Ga0181391_1000252_pt1 | contig 15915 bp, 23 predicted proteins | sample 14SPOviralmetaG_FD_130080 | JGI IMG/M metagenome (GOLD analysis project Ga0181391, IMG submission 130080) | Marine viral communities from the oligotrophic San Pedro Time Series (SPOT) site, San Pedro Channel, CA, USA - 14 SPOT_SRF_2010-08-11 | ecosystem: Environmental > Aquatic > Marine > Strait...
ACTCTAATAGGTTGCACCGCAATTAAATATTTATAATTAAATTTATAATATTAAGTAAGTATAACAATTCTAATTAAGGCAATTCTGCCATAATCTCAATAACTCACAATCCACAATTTACACGCTATAAGCCATGCAATACGTGCATAGCTGTTATGCAATAATAGCATTACTAAATAAATCCGTTTCATGTATAGTGTTTTTATGTTCAGTTTTTTAGATTTCTACCAAGTGCTAACAGGGGTGACAGCCCTTGAGCTTAGAGTCTAACTAGCTTCTCTCAGGCTCAGCCGCATAGAGCCCACAGTCAATAAGAGGGACACCGCAACAGGTAGCCTATAGGTTATAGAGTCGGTCTAGTGCTTCAGCGTCATTGCTTTTAGCCAGTACAAACAAAACTATGTTTGTCTCATAATATTTATTATGACTGATGAGCTGTCAGCAACAGCGAAACAAATTAGACGGAGTTTTTATTATGACTAATAAAGAGCTAAGAAAATCAATTTTATCTAAAATTAACAAAGCTAAGACGGTTTATGTTTTTAACGGTTTTACAGAATTTTATTTTAAAACTATAAAAGCTGATTTGTTAGAGACTTTTAGAAAAAACTATAAAAGTTTATCTGAAGGCGTTAAAGAGGGCAATACTCCAAAATATTATTTAGAGGAGTATTTAACAGAATTTAATGACCATACGTCAATACATGAGAGCGGTGACTTGTATTTTAATTAATTCAATCAATGATTGTGGGCGGCGTTAGTGCCGCTCTTTGTGTTTGTATCATATTATTAAATATGACTGATGAGCTCCAGTAGAGCGAAACAAACAAACGGAGTCTTTATATAATGAAGATACCTAAAAAAGTTGCTAAAATGCAAAACGCTGAGAGCTTGGCTAAGTTCCAAGACACTCAAGCAAAAAATGAGCATTTTGCGGCTTATAACAAAGAGACTGACAAAGCTAAAAAAGTCAAGATGTTAGCTGAAGCAGTCAAAGAAGGTTGGCTATAAGGTGTATCAATCCAAGCGTTACTGGGACAATATCAAACTTATTAAAGTTGATAACCTTGAGCCGCTTGAAATTGTACCACTAGAAGACCAACACAAACAAGCTGAAGAGCTTGAGCCTGAAACAAAACTTTTATTGTGGAAGCTCAAGTATCAATCAAATTAAAATTGTGGGCGGTTGCATTTTTTGCCGCCCTCAGTTATACTATATATAAACTAACTTAACCAACGGAGTAAATAATATGCAAGTAATACAAATGCACAGCCCAAAAAGCTACAACCCAGTTGCGAACCAGTATAAAATACATGATAACTTTGGAAATACTTTTTTTCAATCTTATCGTTCTTTGATTGCTAAAATAACTGCAACAGGTCAAATATTCCTAGATAAGAATTACTGGGATTATTCACGTACAACAGGTAAATACAGAAATATCTTTTTATCTGAGACAATGGCGGAAACTAAAAAGCGTATCAAATCAGGTGAATATAAATTAGTTGATTTACAAAATCAGCTTAAATCACTTGAAGAGCCTGAGCTGAAGGCTAGATATTTTGACAAGTGGAAGCAAGAAGAGGCTGACAAGGCTGAAGCGTTCAGGAATGAGCGTTATGCTGAGAGACTAAGAGTCAACGGCTACAGAGACTAACTATAAGACTTGAAGCGGTTTATAATTAGACCGCTTTGAGATTTATAGTCAAATATAAATCTTAATAGTGCAATAAGTCGCTTTTAGTAGTGCCACACTATCGGAGATAGGCGTAGAGATTAACACAGACAATTTACGCCTACTCCACCAATTATACGGAGCTTAGCTATGAGCTGAGCTTTTATTAACAAACTAACAACGGAGTAAAATATGTATATAGACAAATATAATATAACTGTTAGCGGTGATAAGTATAACAGCAAGACAAAAAAGCAAGACCATGACGTTGACGTGGTACACGTTGCAAGTGATGAGCCTACAAAAGCTAAGAGCTTATTAAATATAATAGACTCTATGATGGAAGCTCACGAAGGTTGTGAGATTGAAATAGATGTAGTAATAAAACAACATAGGTATGAGTAATATATGAGATATACTTATAATTGTAATGACGGCTTAAATACTGATAAAAGCACAAATCATATTGAGGCTATGTCATATAAAAAAATGTTAAAAATATTGCCTTCAAAATATCCTGTAGGTACTATTGTTAATATTAGTTATACAAACAAAAAAGATAATTTGATTATTAAAGATGTAAAGGTTAGCTCTAATGATTGAAATATTTTTAGATGCACCAATGGAGCTCAAGGTTTTAATCTTGGGCTTCATGTTTTTATTAATTAAAGAAACATTAACAAAAAAGGACTGACATGAAAACTATAAAAGAAATAAAAGACTCTATGCTTTGGGAAAAGTGTCAAGACAGTAGAGCTGAGCTTTGTTTAAAATTTTTTGGAGCTGAGCTTAGCCCAAATGATATACACGAAGAGGACATTGAAGATTTAACGTCACATCTAAAACAACGTGGTATCAAGGGCTCTACAATTAACAGGTATCTTGCAAGTGTTAGTAAGATATTGAAATATGCTTATCAAAGACCTAACGTATACCAAATGAATAGAGTTCCGCACATAGTATGGCAGGAAGAGTCTAAAGCTAGACTAAGATTTATGACAGTAGAAGAAGAGCAGATTATGATTAAGATACTTGGCAAGAGTCCATATCTTAGTCTATTTTTATTTTTGCTAGATACTGGCGTTAGACTTGGTGAAGCTCTGTCATTTAAAAAAGATGCTATACAAAAATTAGACAATAAGTATTTTATTGTGTTGTATGGTGATGAGACTAAAAATGGCACAACTAGGAGCGTACCTTTAACTAGACGTTGTGTTGCTATTGTAAATGCACTGGGTGATTTTAGTCATTTAGACTATAATATGACTGAGCGTGTTTGGACTAGATTAAGAAAAGACATGGGCTTAGCTAATGATAAACAGTTTGTTATACACTGTTTACGTCATACGTGTGCTTCAAGACTAGCTCAATCAGGTAAAGTAGAGTTACACTTTATCAAGGAATGGTTGGGTCATAAGTCGTACAACATGACGCTTAGATATGCACATTTAATGCCTAAGAATCTATTAAAAGCTGTGTCTATACTTGAGGATTACAAGTAAAGTACCCATAGTAGATAGCACAAATTAACACATAAACTTATAGGAGTTAATATGACCAAGATATTAGAAATAATGCCTACTTTCCCTGACCAACAAGCTAATGAAAAAGAGATGGCTATTGCAGGGACTACAAGAACCAATAAAAGACTTCATTCTCATATTGAGAGAGAAGAGGAAAGTGTTACCAGTTACGGTAAAGTAATGGTAGCCAATACAATCAGACCTTTAGCAATGCACATAGGAGATTGGATTATAAACACCGCTAAGCGGACTGTATGTAAACCACCTATTGCTTTCACTAAGTTATGTGAAGTTCAACCTGAGATATTGGCTTTAATTACTGGTAAACATATTATTAATACTATTACACAATATAAACCATTGACTGCTACATGTATTAGTTTGGGTGGTAAAGTTGAGACTGAGATTGCATTAAAAAATTTCAGACATTTAAACCCAGAGTTATACGACACAGTCAAACAAGACTTAGACAAAAGGTCTTGGAATTATACTTACAAACGTAGAAAACTTAGAGAGAGTGCTAAACGTGATGAAATCATGTCTTGGGAAGAGTGGACTACACCTACAAAATTACACGTAGGTTTAAGATTAGTAGAGCTTATGATTGAGTCTACTGGTATGATTGAGATAGGTTTAGAAACTGTCAAACATAAAAAAGCTAAGATTATAAAACAGACTCAGAAGACTAGAGAATGGATTAAAAATAGAAATGCTTTTAATGAATTACTTAATCCTGACTACATGATGACTGTAATGCCACCTAAGATGTGGTCTACAGTGCATGGTGGCGGTTATTGGACTAAGGAATTACCAGAGTTAGATTTAGTTAAACAAAAAAATAAATTGTTTGCTAGAGAGTTGGCTAACTTTGACATGCCTAAAGTATACAGGGCGGTAAATGCTATGCAAACAACCGCATTTAAAATAAATAACTACATACTAGGCGTTATGGCTGAGGCTTGGGATAGAGGACTGTCTATAGGTGGTATGCCACCAATTACAAATCTTACAGTACCCAACAAGCCTCACGACATAAAAGACAATAAAGAATCAAGACGTAAATGGAAGAAGGAAGCAGTTGTAGTGCACACTGAAAATGCACGTATGTTTTCTAAAAGAATGTTGTATGCAAAAATCTTACACTTAGGTGAAAAGTTTAAAACTTATGCTACAGTATACTTTCCAATGCAATTTGATTTTAGAGGTAGAGCATATTGTGTCCCTGCTTTTCTTAACTATCAATCTATCAATGGTGCAAAAGCATTGTTGTCGTTTGCAAAAGGTAAAGCAATCACAAAAGAAAACAAAGGTGATTTTTGGTTGGCTGTGCATGGAGCTAATATGTATGGAGCAGACAAAATATCATTAGAAGACAGAGTACAATGGGTTGAAGACAATGAAGATTGGATTTTTAAATGTGTTGAAGACCCTTTTACAAATAGACAATGGGAAGACGCAAGTAATGCTTTTCAATTTTTAGCTTGGGCTGAAGAGTGGAAAAGATTTAAAGCTGAAGGTTATGGCTTTGTATCTAACATTGTAGTTAATGTTGATGGCTCTTGTAATGGTTTACAAATTTATTCATTAATGCTTAGAGATGAAAAAGCAGGTGCATTAGTAAACTTATTGCCAAGTGATAAGCCAAAAGACATTTATCAATTAGTTGCAAATTCTGTAACTGATAAGTTAAAAGAACATGTTAAAGAAGGTAAACCTTACGCTCAGCAATGGCTTGACTATGGAGTTAAGCGTTCAACAACCAAAAGAAGTATTATGACTATCTGTTATGGAAGTACCAGATATTCTTGCACTGACTTTGTAGTTGAAGATTTAACTAAACGTAAAGACAAAGGAGAGGTTCACCCATTTGTTGATGACATGTTTAAACCTGCATCTTATTTAGCTAGTATAATATGGGATAGCATTGGTGACAATTTAAAATCAGCAAGAGTAGGAATGAAGTTCTTACAGGATATAGCACGTATTGTGTCTAGGTTACAGTTGCCTATACACTGGGTTACGCCTGTTGGCTTTCCAGTATATCAATCATACCCTGAAATGAAGTCTAAAAGAGTTAAGGCTATGTTAATGGGTGAGGTTATTAAACCTCGTATTAATACTGAAAAAGATACAACAGACAAATTGCGAATGAGTAACGGAGTTGCACCTAATCTGGTTCACTCGGTAGACTCTGCCGCAATGATTGAAACTGTAAATGTTGCAATGGATAATGGTATTATTAACTTTTGTAATGTTCACGACTCGTTTGGTACTACTGCGGCTGACGTAGAAGTTCTAAACACAAGTCTCAGAGAAGCGTTTATCAATATGTTTACTGAAAATGATATATTAGAAAATTTCAGAAATGATGTATTGAGACAGTTACCTGAGAAATACCATGATAAGTTACCTGAAGTTCCTCAAAAGGGTAATTTAGATATTAATAAATTGAGGAAAAGTAAGTTCTTTTTTGCATAGGCAGAAAAGTACCCCTACTAGACAATAAAAAGGAGACATATATGTCAAAAAACAATAATGTAAGGATTGTAACACCAGTTGGCGTTAGTCAATACGCATGGCTTACAACCCCTGATACACAATTTGATGCAGATGGTCATTATAAGACTAATCTTATTGTTAAGTCAGACGAGTCTCAGTCAGTTGTCAAAGCGATTGATAATGAGATGAAGAAAAGTGTTACTCTTGCTAAAGAGAAGACTAAAGGTAAAGAACCTAAGATGGCTAATCTTCCATACGAAGAAGAAGTTATTGAAGGTAAACCTACTGGGAATCATATCTTCAAGTTTAAGACTAAAGCTAAAATCATAACTAGAGATGGAAAAGTTATTCCAAACAAAGTTGCTATCTTTGATAGCTCAGGGAAACCTATGATTGATGCTAATGTTTGGTCAGGTAGTGAAATGAAAGTATCAGCAGAGTTGATACCATATTACACTGCAATGGCAGGAGCAGGAGTTAGCCTTAGATTAAGAGCAGTGCAGATAACTAAACTTGTAGAGGGCGGAGCAGGTAACTCAAAAGGTTATGGCTTTGATGAAGTAAAAGATGGTTACGTTGCACCAGAAGACAAGACATTTGAAAATGAAGTGGCACAATCACAAGCTGACTTCTAATCAAGTAGGTCTAAAGTACGGATTTAGGTCAGGCTTAGAGATAGCAATATCAAAAGAGCTTGACTTAAATAAAGTTAAATACGAATTTGAAACAATTAAATTAAAATACACTGTTCCAGAAAAAGTACACACTTATACTCCTGATTTTTATTTAAAAGAAAAAGAATTTTTTATAGAGACTAAAGGCTTATTTACTTCAGCAGATAGAAAAAAAATGCGGTTCATAAAAGAACAACACCCTGAGTTAGACATAAGATTTATCTTTAGCAACAGTAGACAAAAAATTAGTAAAAAAAGTAAAACAACATACGGAATGTGGTGTGAGAAATATGGTTTTAAATATTCTGACAAACATATTCCTAGAGAATGGTTATGAGTAATTTGAGAACAGAAACAAAATATATAGTTATACACAGTAGTGAGTCTTCTCCAAAAGAAAACTTTGATGTGAATGACATAGATACACAACACCGTAAAGACGGTCTATTTTCTTGTGCATTTCATAAAATAATTAAAAGAGATGGCACAGTGCAAGACGGTAGAGACATGCAAGTAGCAGGAGCTCATATCGCAGATGGTAATTTAAAACTATCTAATAAAAATTCTATTGGTATCTGCCTAGTAGGCGGAAGAACCATAGACAATCAACCTGATTGTAACTTCACGTTCAAACAGTACACCGCTTTGGTTAAACTTATAAAAGAGTTGAAACAGAAGTACAAGGTTGATGTAGTAGGTCACAGAGATGTGGCTGACTCCGTATCTCCACACTTTGATGTATCAGAGTTGTTGAGATAGTTTGTTAGGTGTAACAGAGAAGCGAGAGTAGATACTGTTACACCTTACATTTAACCCAAAACAATAAGGTAAAAAATTTTATGCAAAATACAGAAAGTGAGTTTTTATATCATACGTCATGTGATAATTGCTCTTCTTCAGATGCAAATTCTGTTTACTCAGACGGACATGCTTTCTGTTTTTCTTGCAACACAACAACCAAAGGAAACGATTTGAATAACCCAGTATCAACAGAAACCAGTAAAGAATTTATAGAAGGTAGTATTACGGAATTAACAAAACGTAAAATTAATTACAACACAGTTCAAAAATTCAATTACCAATCTGGTGCGTGGTTTGGCAGACCTTGTCAAATAGCAAATTACTATAATAAAGATAAAGAATTAATTGCACAAAAACTAAGATACCCTGATAAAACTTTTCAGTGGTTAGGTGATGCAAGAGAAGCAGGTTTGTTTGGTCAGCATTTGTGGAGAGACAAAGGCAAGATGTTGATTGTTACAGAAGGTGAGATAGATGCAATGAGCATATCCGCTATTAATCAAAATAAATTTCCTGTTGTAAGTATTAAGTCAGGAGCTCAAGGAGCTAAGAGAGATATACAAAGAGAATTAGAATGGGTTGAAGGATTTGATTCTGTTTATTTTTGTTTTGACCAAGACGAACAAGGTAAAAAAGGTGCAATAGAATGTGCAAAATTACTTACACCTAACAAAGCTAAGATATGTACGTTACCTCTTAAAGATGCAAACGAAATGATACTTGCAAACAAAGTAAAAGAATTAACTGATTGTATCTGGTCAAGTAAAGCATACAGACCTGATGGTATTATTTTAGGTGCTGACATTTGGAATGACATACAAACAGAAGACACTTATGTTACAGCACAATATCCATTTGAATGTTTAAATAATAAGACTCATGGATTACGTAAAGGTGAGCTTGTTACAGTTACAGCAGGTAGTGGAGTTGGTAAGTCTAGCTTTTGTAGACATGTTGCATTAAGTTTATTAGAACAAAAATATTCTGTAGGTTACATAGCATTAGAAGAGAGTGTTAAAAGAAGTGCACTTGGAATTATGGGTGTGCATTTAAAGAAACCATTACATTTAACAAGAGAAGGAATAGATGAAAAACAATTACACACCACGTTTACCTCTACTATTGGTAATGGTAATTTTTATTTATACAATCACTTCGGAGCAAGTGCCGCAGATAATTTACTTTCTAAAATAAGATACTTAGCAAAAGCATGTAATGTAGACTGGGTAATACTAGACCATTTACACATGGCTTTGTCTGCACTTGGAGATGAACATACAAATGATGAAAGAAAACTTATTGATTATTTTGTAAGTAAATTAAGAACACTTGTAGAAGAGACAGGCATTGGATTAATTTTAGTTAGTCACTTACGTAGGTCAACAGAAGGTGACAAAGGTTTTGAAGATGGCAAACAAGTTACATTAAGCAGTCTTAGAGGAAGCCAGTCCATAGCTCAGCTATCTGACATGGTGCTTTCCATGAGTCGTGACTTAAAAGCAGAAAACAATATTGCAAAATTACAAATACTTAAAAATAGATTTTCTGGTGAGACAGGAAATGCTTGTAGTTTACATTATGATTTAGCAACAGGTTGTTTAGCAGAAGTTAAAACAGAGGTGTTAGATGACTTCTGATGAGATAAGACTAAAAAAGAAAATGATGAGTTGGACTATGTATGTCATGGAAGCAGTCAGTAGAGCAAAGAAAACAAAACAGACTGTAACTTTACATGTTGGCAAAGAAAGTTCAGCTATCTTATTACAAGATGCGTTATTGTCATTAGCTTTTAATGGTGAAGATGCGGCTTGGAATGTTCAAATAGAATCACACACATTACATTAACATGAAACCATTACCACAAGTTACAAAGAAAATACTTAAAGCAGACTATGTGCAATTAACATGGAGTGATATAAACTCTGACAGCTCATGGAAAAATTTAAAGGACGCTATGAAAAGTACACCAACAATTTGTATATCAACAGGTTGGTTAATTAAAAAAGATTTAAACGTGCATATCATAGTTGCTGATGTAAATTTTGAAGATGATGGTTCTTTAGGAGATGTTGGTAACATAACCACAATACCATCAAGCAACATATTAAAAATAAAGAAGATTATATTATGAGATATTGTTTTGACATAGAAACAGATGGATTTTTAGATACAGCAACTAAAGTGCATTGTATTATATTAAAAAATATAGATACAAATGAAATACTACATCTTAACAACGCACAAGCTGTAAAGAAATTAGAAGAAGCAGAATTAATTATTGGTCACAACATCATTAAGTTTGACATACCAGTTCTTAGAAAGTTTTATAATTTAAAATCAAAAGCAAAAGTTTTTGATACTATAGTAGCAACAAGATTGTTATTCCCTGATATTAAAGACCAAGATTTTAAACATAAGAATTTTCCAAAAGACTGTATTGGCAGACACAGCTTAAAGGCGTGGGGTAACAGGGTGGGCGAATATAAAGAACAGTTTGATACAGATTGGAAAGAATTTAGTGTGGGTATGCTAGAATATTGTATTCAAGATGTTCATGTTACTCACACTTTATTTAATGTTATTGAGAAAAAACAATACTCACAACAAGCAATGGATTTAGAACACAATGTTGCAGAGATTATATTTCAACAAGAACAATATGGTTTTACTTTTAATAAAGAGAAAGCCCAACAGTTATATACAAAGTTAAACAGTAGAAGATTAGAGCTAGAAGAACAATTACAAAAAATCTTTTTACCTATTACTGAGCACAGAGTGTCAGAAAAAACAGGTAAACAATTAAAAGATAGAGTAACTGTATTCAATCCTAGTTCACGTCATCACATAGCACAAAGATTAAAAGACAAGTATGGTTGGGAAGCTAAAGAATTTACTAATGATGGTAAACCAAAACTAGATGATACTGTATTAAGTAAATTGGAATATCCTGAAGCAAAAATTTTATGCGAACATTTTTTATTAGATAAAAGAATTGCACAATTAGCTACAGGTACACAAGCATGGTTAAAACATGAGAAGAATAATAAAATACATGGCACTTGTAATACTAATTCTACGGTAACTGCTAGAGCGAGTCACTCGTTTCCAAACCTAGCACAAATTCCAAGTGTGTCTGTACCTTTTGGTAAAGAATGTAGAAGTTTATTTACTGTACCTACTGGTAAAAAATTAGTTGGTATAGATATATCAGGATTAGAAGTTAGAATGTTAGCTCACTTTATGTCTAAGTATGACAATGGAGATTATTCTAAAGTTGTATTAGAAGGTGATATACATACAGAGACACAGAATCTTGCAGGTTTAGACTCAAGAGATTTAGCAAAAAGATTTTACTATTGCTTTTTATATGGTGGTGGTGTCAAACGAATAGCTGAAGTAACTGGTAAAAAAGTTGGTGAAGCATCTAAGATTAAAAAAAGATTCTTAAATAATTTACCTGCTCTTAGTAAACTTATAGAGCAAGTACAATTAGCATCAGAGCGTGGTCACTTACTTGGTCTTGATAAAAGACAGATAAAAGTAAGGTCAGCCCATGCCGCACTCAACACACTTTTACAGAGCTCAGGAGCTTTAGTGTGTAAACAGTGGTTAGTTGAGTTTAATAAATTAGTTAAGGATATTCCTGAAACTCAGCAGGTTGTCTGGGTGCATGACGAAATACAAGTTGAGTGTCTTGAAAAAGATGCAGAGACTATTGGTAAGTTAGCCGTTGAAGCAATACAAAAAACAGGTGAACACTTCCAATTAAGATTACCATTAACAGGCGAATATAAAATAGGAGATGATTGGAGTGGAACACATTAATGAAAAATAATAAATTTGATATAGATTTAAAGTATGGTCAAGATAGAGAAAACAGAATAGAAAAAATACTTAAAGAAGGTAAACTAGAAGTTAAGACTGAGAGAGACTGGTGGTTTAAGAGTGGTAACATTGCAATAGAAATAGAATGTAATGGTAAACCTTCAGGAGTTATGGCAACTAAGTCTGACTACTGGGTTCATATATTAGCTGATGGAGACAATGATTATTGTAGACTAATATTTGATACACGTACTGTTAAAAAACTTGCTAGAAAATATATTAGTAAAATTAAAAATGTTGGTGATGGGTTTAGAAGTAAATGTGTAATGATACCTTTAGCTGAAATATTCTTAGCAAAAAATTTAGATGCAAATAAAACAAAAGGAAATAGTAAATGAGTGATAAATACAAAAAGAAAAGAGTGTTACTAATTGATGGTGACATATTGTTATATAAGATTGCTCTTAACAATGAAATAGATACACACTGGGGTGATGGTCTATGGACATTACATTGTGATGAGAAAGTATGTAAAGCAGATGTAGATGCAGTAATAGATGACTTAGGTTCTAGTCTATCAGCAGATGATTATGTTGTTACATTAACAGATGCTAACAATTTTAGAAAAGATGTTTTACCTTCTTACAAAAGTAATAGAAGAGAGAAGCGTAAACCTATGGTGTTAAAAGCATTACGTGAATATGTAATGGAAAAACACAATGGTGTGTCTTGGAAAAACTTAGAAGCTGATGATGTCATGGGTATTATGGCAACTGAACCTTCTTTAAATGAAGAAAGAATTGTTGTCAGTATAGATAAAGATTTACGAACAGTACCATGTAACTTATCTCAAGATGGACAAACAATAGAGCAGATACCTCAACGATTAGCTGACTATCAATTTATGATACAGACATTAACAGGTGATAAGGTTGATGGCTATGATGGCATAGATGGTGTTGGAGTTGTTACTGCTAATAAACTAATACAAAAATACACTAATGTTAAGTTAAAAGATTTGTGGAAAGTAGTTAAAGGTATCTACAAAGACAAAGGTTACTCAGCTAAAGAAGCATTAGCTCAAGCTAGAGTGGCACACATACTTAGACATGGTGAATACAATAAGAAAACAGGGAAGGTTAAGTTATGGACAATATAAAAAACCCACCTCACTATGCAAACTCAGAGATAGAACCTATTGATTATATTATAAAAAATAAGTTAACTTACTGTGAAGGTAATGTAGTAAAATATATTACACGTTGGCGTAAGAAGGGTGGCATAGAAGATTTAAAAAAAGCAAAACAGTACATTGATATTATTATAGAAAAAGAAGGTGTACCTACTGTAACAGATACAAAAGATTAGAGGTGTATGCTTGAACACAAACACATTTTAATCAGAGCAACAGTCAAAAAACCACCTGTGCAAATAGATAGTATAAAAGCATGGATAAGAAATTTAGTAAATGATTTAGGTATGAAACCTTTAGGTGAGACTGTTGCTGTCTATGTAGATAAAAAAGATAACAGAGGTTTAACTTGCTTACAAGCTATTGAAACATCACACATAGCATTACATTCTTGGGACGAAGATAGTCCTGCTATAATTCAATTAGATGTCTACACTTGTAGTAAGTTAAATAAAGATGTTGTATTTAAAGCATTAGATAAATTTGACCCAATAGAAATTAATTACTTAACACTAGATAGAAAGAGATATTTAGATATAAAAAACAAAGATGAGATAAACAATGACAATAGATTATAATAGAGATGAATTACTTACTGATTTTGGTAAGACAACATTAAAAGATAGATACCTTTTACCACAAGAAGAATCACCGCAAGATGGATTTATGAGAGCGGCTAAAGCATTTTCTGACAATGATGAAATGGCAGACCGTATATATAACTATGCTTCTAAACTTTGGTTTATGTTTTCTACACCTATTTTATCTAACGGTGGTACAAAAAGAGGTATGCCTATCTCATGTTTTTTAAATTATGTTGGTGATAGTAGAGAAGGATTAACAGGACACTACACAGAAAATGCTTGGTTAGCTTCTGTTGGTGGTGGTATCGGTGGCTACTGGGGTGATGTAAGAAGTGATGGTACTGCTACATCAGGTGGTAGTCAATCGTCAGGTTCAATACCTTTTCTTCACGTAGTAGACTCAGAAGTATTAGCTTTTTCACAAGGTAAAACAAGACGTGGTAGTTATGCCGCTTACATGGATATATCACACCCAGAAATTATAGAATTTATGGAGATGCGTAAACCTAGTGGTGGTGATGTGCACAGAAAATGTTTAAACTTACATCATGGTGTAAATTTATCTAATGAATTTATGCAATTAATAGACCATTGTGTTAAAGAACCTACGTATGATGACAGTTGGAATCTTATAGACCCACATACAAAAAAAGTAGTACGTACTGTATCAGCTAGAGACTTGTGGCAAAAGATATTAGAAACAAGAGTTGCTACTGGTGAGCCTTATGTTTCATTTATAGATACTGTTAATGAATCATTGCCTGAACCTCAAAAGAAATTAGGACTAAGAGTTAATCATTCTAATTTATGTACTGAAATAACTTTACCTACTAATGAAAATAGAACAGCAGTGTGTTGTTTGTCTTCTGTAAATTTAGAAAAGTATGACGAATGGAAAAATGATACATTGTTTGTGCCTGACTTAATTAGATTTTTAGATAATGTCTTACAACATTTTATTGACAATGCACCTGACGAATTATTTAGAGCTAGATTTAGTGCGGCAAGTGAAAGAAGTTTAGGTTTAGGAGCTATGGGTTTTCATGCTTACTTACAATCTAAAGGAATACCTTTTGAGTCTGCTTTAGCTAAGTCATTAAATTTAAAAATATTTAAAAAGATAAAAGAACAAGCTGTAGAAGAATCTAAAAGATTAGCAATTAAAAGAGGTGAAGCACCAGACATGGAAAATACTGGTATGCGTAATGCACATTTACTAGCTATTGCACCTAATGCTTCTTCATCTATTATTTGTGGTACAACATCACCATCAATAGAACCATACAGAGCTAATGCTTATGTGCAAAAAACTATGTCAGGTTCTTTTTTAGTTAAGAATAAATACTTAGAAAAATTATTAGAAAAAAAGGAGATAAATAATGATAAGACTTGGACTTCAATACTTGCGAATAGAGGCTCAGTGCTTCATATTAAAGAGCTATCTGATTATGAAAAAGATACGTTTAAAACTGCGATTGAAATTAACCAACAATGGGTAATAGAACATGCCGCAGATAGACAACAATATATTTGTCAAGGACAATCAGTTAATGTGTTTGTCCCTGCTGATGTAAACATTAAAGAGTTACATGACATACACATGTTAGCTTGGAAGAAAAAATTAAAGACACTTTATTACTGTCGTTCAGAAGCAATTAAACGTGCAGAATTGGTATCTAAAAAAATAGAAAGAACAATCATACCAGAAGCAGATTGTTTAGCATGTGAGGGATAATGACGGATAGTAGTATATTTGATGGTATGGATAAGCCAAGACGTAAACGTAGGAAAAGAAAACCACCTAAACAAACTGTCTTATGGACTGTATATCATACTATCTTAGCAATAGAATTATTAATAATAATTATAATAGAAGGGATAGAATTGATTTATGGGCTTTAAAGATTATAAAATTAGAGATGGTGTGCATCTTCCTACTGACGCATATAGAAAAAATTATGATTCTATTTTTAAAAAGAAGAAGTGTAAGACACATACTAAAGAAAAAGAAAACAACAATGAGTGTTGTCACTCAGAAGAACAAACATATTTAGAGGAGTTAAAAAACAAACTATGAGTTTATTTAAAGAAAGAGTACATTACAAACCATTTGATTACGAATGGGCTTTTGAATCTTACGACATGCAACAAAAAATGCACTGGCTACCTAGTGAAGTACCTTTACATGAAGATGTAAGAGACTGGAATGAAAGATTAAGTGCAGAAGAAAAAAATCTTATATCACAAATTCTTAAATTCTTTACTCAAGGTGACGTAGATATAGCTCAAGCATACTTAGATAAGTATATACCTAAGTTTAAATCACCTGAAGTTAGAATGATGTTGTCTTCTTTTGCTACAAGTGAAGCTAATCACGCACATAGTTATTCATTACTTAATGATACAATCGGATTACCAGATAAAGAATACAAAGCATTTCAAGAATATAAAGAAATGGCTGATAAACATGAGTATTTATTTGCTAGTAAAGGTAAAGGACTAGAAGGATTAGCTAAAGAGATAGCTTGTTTTTCTGCATTTGGTGAAGGCTTACAGTTGTTTGCATCATTTGTTATGCTACTAAACTTTCAAAGATACGGAAGAATGAAGGGCATGTGTCAAATAGTTACATGGTCTATTAGAGATGAGACTCATCACGTAGATGGTATGATTAAATTGTTTCATCAATTAATAAAAGAAAATCCTAATATTTGGACAGAAAAATTTAAAGCAAGTATTTATCAAACAGCTAGAGATATGGTTGCATTAGAAGATAGATTCATTGATTTAGCATTTAGTATGGGCGGTATTAGAGGATTGAAAGCAGAAGAAGTTAAACAATATATTAGATATATTGCTGACAGAAGACTGTTACAACTATCATTAAAACCTAATTTTGGTGTTAAACAAAACCCTTTAGGTTGGTTAGATTGGGTGTTAAATGGTGTAGAACATGCTAATTTCTTTGAAAATAGAGCTACAGAATATAACAAAGGTACAGTAACAGGGAGCTTGTGGGAGTAAAGTTCCCTTTTTAGACGAATACAATGGACGATTTAACATTACCAAATAACGTAGATGATTTAGTTAAACTACTTAATGAAGTTTATCCTGAAAAATCTCCTGATTTAAAAGATGATA
>Ga0181391_1000255_pt1 | contig 15862 bp, 15 predicted proteins | sample 14SPOviralmetaG_FD_130080 | JGI IMG/M metagenome (GOLD analysis project Ga0181391, IMG submission 130080) | Marine viral communities from the oligotrophic San Pedro Time Series (SPOT) site, San Pedro Channel, CA, USA - 14 SPOT_SRF_2010-08-11 | ecosystem: Environmental > Aquatic > Marine > Strait...
AAATATATTAAGCTCAGACGATAAAATATATAATTGATTGACATACTAGCTTATTATACTCTTTCTTATTAATTTATTCTTATTTACCATCTCTGTCCCAAACGAGCAATATATATAGTATTCTTTTTTATTAACTTTCGTTTGGACACTTTCTAAATATTAATTAATTATATCTTTATTACCACTATTATTATTCTTAATATTATATTATGGTCTATATACCCTCTATTATATTATCTACATCTAATTTAAAAAATTCTATTATGGCATTTAATAAAAATTTTAAAAACTTCATTATATTTTTACAAATACTGTTCATATAATATATATTAGATTATATTTATCAACTATATAAAAATTTATTCTTCTTTATCGTCTTCTATCGACTGTTCTACCTCATTTGACTCACTTTCTTTATTATCTTCTTCTTTCTTCTTTTTCCAAAGTGGCTTCGCTTTTTTTAGAGCTTCAAAGTACTTTATATTATTCTTTTTTTGAATTTCTTTTACAAACAATACCCATTTGTTTGCCTCTTTCTTTTTTTTATTCATTATATAATTATAAATCTATATTTTATATATTGCTTAATTACTTAAACAAATAAATGTAATATAAACTAAATGGAAAAAGAAGCACAACCATTAGATTCCAACGATAATATTAAAAAAAATTCTACATATGAAGATAGACAAAAGAAGTATTATGATTCTAAAAAGGATTCTTTAGCATTTAAATTAAAGCGTAAAGAGCAACAACGTAGATATTATTTGAAAAAAAGAGAAAAACAAAAAAATGATGTTAATCATAAAAAGTTAGTATTTACAAATAAAATTTGCACATATTGTGGCAAAACATTAATACGTAGACAAAACTCGTCTATTGATTTTGAAAAAAGGACTATGCACGTCAAATGCTTTAATAAATATAAAGCCAAACTATATAATGATCTAAAAAAAAAATATGAAGATAAATGCCAACAAATTAAAGATCTTAATCTTTTATAAGAAATCATTAACTACTTAAACATTTATTAGTAATACTAATTACTAACAAATGAGTATTCTTAATATAAGTAATTTAGATACTAAAAATAATAAAAATAATTTTCTGGTTAATAATAATATAGATATGTCTATCTTAAAAAACTATTTTAAAATTAAATTACAAAAAAATAAAAAGATTCCTGCACAGAAATGGAAAGATCGCTCTCTTTGGAAAAAAAACATTTCATCTTCTAATTATGCTATAATGACTGGTCCTGAAAATAATCTATCTGTTATTGATGTTGACTATAAATTGACATCTAATGATTTTTTTTACAAATATTTAAAATCAACTTTTGTTGTTGAAACACGAAAAGGATATCATTTTTATTTTAAGTATACAACAAAATTAGTTAATGGCAAAAATAGTGTCTGTAAATTACCTGGTATCGATACTCGTGGAATGTCTGGATATGTAGTTGGCCCAGGCTCTACATATAAAAACAGTAAATATCAAATTATTAACAATATGCCAATTATAGATATACCAATAGAAATAATAGATTACTTCAACAACAATATTATACATAAACAAAAAAACACAAAATATAATAAAAATATGAAAAATATTATTAAAACTAAAAATACATTTGATTATAATTTTATGTTACCAAATATCGAAAAATATATTAGAAATAATTTACCAAAAAAATTTATATCTAATTATGAACATTGGTTTAAATTTTCATCATTTTGTAGAGTTCTTAATCTTTATGACATATGGGATGAAATGAGTAAAAAATCATCTAAATATAATAAATCTAAAAATAATTCATTTTGGAATGCTCTTGATACTAAATTTAATGATATTATTCCCTTTATGCTTAAACAAATCAAATACGATAAATTCAATATTGAAAATGTAAAATATAAACCTATTGAAAATTTAATAAAAGATCCGTTTATTATTGATTATGAAATACATCAAGAAAAATTAGATTTCGAATTTGTGAATCAAATATTTGATACAAACAAATGTACCATAATTAAATCAGATACAGGCACAGGCAAATCAACTGTAATATCCAAATATATCAATAAAACAAATTGTACTTATTTTTCATTAGTTTCTCGTAAATCATTATTAAGAGAACAATGGAAAAAACTGCCAAACGGTCAAGTTGCTTCACATATTCATGATGGTAAATTTAGAGGAGCTAGAAATACCATCTCAACTATTGAGAAAGCTCCTAAGTTTTTATGTAAAGAAGTTATATTTCACGATGATTTTGATTTTAGTTATTCATTTGATTATGTCAAAGATTGTACATTAATTCTTGATGAATATGATTCCTTTTTGAAACACATTATATTTAGTCCTACAATTAAAGATCGTGTTAAAACTTGGGATTGGTTTGTTAAATTAATAAAAAATGTAAAAAAAGTTATTTGTGTTGATGCTGATATTAGTGAGATTAGTTTATATTTTATGAAAAGAGTTTTAGGAGATATTACCTTTATTAAAAATACTTATCAACATAATCATAATGTCTCTACTTGTGTAGAGAATAATTATAAAAAATTTGTTCATAAAATTAAATGTCAAAATAAATTTATGGTAGCTTGTGATTCTGCTAAAGATTGTCAAAATCTTAAATCAGAACTTGAAGATTTGGGAGTTAAAGATATCAAAATGTATATTGCAGATAATGATAATAATGAACAAATTGAAATGGATAAATATGATAAAATCATCTTTAGTCCCAGGATTGTATATGGATTAGATTCGATTATGGAACGCCCTGTTTTTGGATTATATAAAGGTCATACGATTGAGAGTTCTGCTATGGTTCAACAAATTGCAAGAAACAGAAACATTACAAATTTAACAATTTATTTCGAAAATAAAAAATATACAGAACCTTCTTATAAATCTGTTGGTGAATGTCGTAAAAGTCTAAAGCATACTATGAGATATCTAATTGAAGACTTTGGAGTGCTTGATACCCATTGTAAATTATACTTTGATATTTTTGTTTTATTACGTTATAATTTAGATTCAATAGGCACTAATAAATATGTGCACTTGATTAAGATTCTTAATGATCGAGGATGTTCAATTAACTTTGAAGGCTTTGCCGATTCATCCTATAAAGAAAATAAATTTGAAACACTTGAACAAGAAGTTGAAAGAGCTAAAAAGAATATTTGTTTAACTAATGAATCAAAAAGATTATTAATGGAAGACTTAGGAATATCCAAAGAACAATATATGGAACATATAGAAATATTAAGAGATGCTAAAAATATATCTTATCATTATAATGTCAAATCTTATTTCCTTTATGAGAATATTAAAGTTAATAGTAAAAATGATTTTGTTGTTTCTTATATTAACTCTAATAATTGTAAACTTAATTTATTAAGAAAAATGAAAGAATATATAATAATTGAAAATAATTATATAAAACTTTTAAAAGAACCAAAAAATTTACTTAATTTTAATTATTTAATAAAAGAAGTATCACAAATAAAACAAAAATTAACTAAGGACAATTATTTAAAAATATTTGTTAAACTCAACAAATTATTCTTCGGTAAACAAATAATAAATTCTAAAAAGAAACAAATAAAGGGTAAAAGAGAATATCAATATTTTTATAATCAACAATATATTAATAAACATAAACAATTATATGAATATCGAAATATTGATGTTATAGAAGTTGATTCAGACTCAGAAGAATATGAATTTTATATAAAAATAAACTCAACTTAAAATTAAAATGTCCAAACGAAAGTTAATAAAAAAGAATACTATATATAAAGTTCGTTTGGACACTACACCATTACCATAATAATTTATCAGCATAATAGCTTTTTGTTCCTCTCTTATTTCTAAATTTATTATGTCTGATCTTATATAGTTTTCTTCTTTTATTTGCTTTTTCAGTTCCTTCAGTTTTCTTATACAATATAAAGTCCTTGTAGCGAGTATCACCTATACTCGCTACTTTCTTGCCTTTCTTAAATACATCAATCTTTTTATTCTTATTGTTACTAGCTTTAACAGTAACTCCGATTTTTCTTGCTTTTGATTGGACTTTAGAAAGCAAATTTTTGTTTTTATATGGGTTTTTCATTATATATATATTACATATAAAAATAAAAATATATTAAATTATAAATATGAATGGATTTATTTATAAATTAAAATGTAAAGATACTGATGATTTCTTTATTGGATCGACAACAAATTTAAAAAAAGCATTAACTAATTTGAAATGTGTGATTAAAACAAGAGATACTCCCTTATTTAATTATATTAAATCGCACGGAGGTCTATCAAATTTTGAAACATCTGTAATCTTAAAATGTCCAATTAATTTATTAAATCTTTATAAGAAACAACAAATTAATTTGCTAAACCCATCTCTTAATATTGTTACTCCTTTACAAACAAAACAAGAATATAATCAAAAGAACAGGCAAAAGATTAATGCATATAAAAAATCACGTAAAATAAAATGTGATGTTTGTTATAAAGTCTACTCAGCTGATTCGATTCAAAGACATTATAAAACTAAAAAACATATATTAAATAAAAAAAAAGAAATCAAAATAATTGTAATTTAATGTTTTTCATAATATAATGTTTGAGTTTTTACATTGTTACCCATACCTAAACTGATTTTCTTTCTTAGTCTTAAAGGGGTGTCATTTTTCATTTTATCACTAACAAATATTTTCCTTATTGTTGAAGATCCAATATTTTGTCCTAATGATTTATAAGATTCTTGAACAAATTTTGTGAGTTGCGAAGAATTAAGAGGCTTTCCAGTATATGGAGATAATAACAAATAATCACTATTTTGATTATTTCGCTTTCTAAGGTATATACTTAAAACTTTCAAAAACACTGAATTTTTTGCAACTTTTAAAATAAACTTAGTCTTGTTTTTCGTATCGTTAAATATAAAATAACTTTTATTATCAGACATATATAAAAAATTATTTTCGTTATCATTTTCAGTTTCATCATCAATAATTTTTACAGATTTATAAATATTCCTTCTTGGATATGATAAGTTTGAATATAAAGTTGAAATCAACCAAAAAAATAAATCAAAGTGTGATAAACTCTTTTTATACTTTCTTCCCCAATTAGTAGAAACCTTTTTTAAATCCTTGATTGTAATATTAGACATATTTTCTTTTTCTTTCTTAGACATTTTTTGATCAATCGATTTATTATATTTCTTAGCCTCTTCTAAATATTCATTATAAATCTTATTAAACAAATCTTCATTATTTGGTTTAAATGAATAAGACAATATTAAACATAAAGTAATTATACCTTTTTTTTGTGAATCACTTAATTTTTTTTCATTAACTTTATATTCATTTATTTTTTGAATTATTTCTTTTGGAGTTTGTAACTCCAATAAAATTGATTTATCTTTTTCATATTTTAATATGTCGTATAATTTTCTTAAATGTCGTATGTAAAGATTTTTAGAAACTAATTTAATTTTCTTTGAATCTATATATTTTTCAATAATATTATCCATTATATATATTAGTAAGAAAATAATATTTTAAATATTTTCTTAATAATTTTTCTTTTTTCCTTTAATTATTTGTTTATGTTTCGTTTCAGACATTTTAAACATTTCAGACATTTTCAACTTCTTCTTCTTTTTCTCAACATGTTTCTTAAATAAAGAAGCAGTATCAACATGTTTATATGCTTTATTATAATTATGATCTTTCTTTTTTTTCATAGGCATCTTTATATATTATATTAGATATATAATATTTAAAATGTCATAAATTTTAAATTATTGATCTTTTATAAAATTACCTGGTGCAGAACCAGGACTATAATTCTTTTCAATATTCCTTAATGCTATAATCATTTGATTATTCTTAATATCTGGATTATCTCTAATTTCTAAGCAAATAATTGTATCTTTATCTATACCTTGAGCAACTGAACCATCTATATTACAAATTCTTATTTTCATAGTGTTAATATTTAATGGATATGAGTTTGTCAATTGATTATAATTCATTGTATATAATTGTGAAGTGTATAAATTAATATTATTTTCACTAGCTTGCAAATCAATTGGACATACAAATGTATTTTTTCGACCTTGTAGATAATTGGCTGATATGTTCCCAAGTGGTAATGTTGGTATATCTAAATAGTATTGTGGAAATTGTTGCTCTTGAGCATCGATTTCGTCAGGCATTGCTACACCTTGAGTAAATGAACTAGCATCGTGCTCCATACCTGATACATCATCATTTCCTAGTTCATCTTCCATATTGGGTATTCTATTATTCCATTGCCAGTATTGGGAATCGATTAATTTTTCCCCAGTTTCGAAACCAGTTGATAAGGTAAGATCGTCTATTGCCTGTTTTGAAATGGCATTTTTCATTGCTGGATCTTGATCCAAATTAGACAAAATAGTTAGTGTTCTCCCAAGATTTGTGCTAAGTGAAGCTCTACCACCATATGCTCCTGTTTGACGATTAAATCCATGTTCATCTTCATCATCATCTACAGCAAATGAAGCTTTAACTTCAATATCATTGCTTGAAGAAAAATCAACTAAATATCGTTTTGCTCTTACGGTTACATCATTTTGATAATAATTTCTACTATATTGTGTTGCTTTATAATTTTGCTCTGAAAAAAGATTGGTATAAGCTCCTCCATTATTTGTTGTTTCATCAATTTCAATATTGAAGTAACTGGCATTTATCTTGTCGGCATTCTTATCTTGTTCGTATTCTGTAACAACTATTTTTAATTTTGCGTTTTCTGTCATAGCTAAAACATTCCTATGTCGCTGGTATGATCCTGTCTTTATGTCTAATTTTGGCCTGATTACACCCACACCACTTTTTTTTACCTGGATAACAAATAATACATTATTTGATCCCGTTTTACCTCCACCAAGATCGCCCATATTTAAACGGACCTTACTTGATTCACCAGCCAACGTTTGTTGGCCTACTCTGTATGGTCTTTTTGAATCATTTTCATTATAAACATCATCCTCATCAAAAAATCCGCAAGTAATAAACATGACGTCGCCGTCATCCATATTAGCTGTATCAATTTCAAAATATGCCGTTACTGGGGCATCTGCTTTTGAATTTCCACCGTCTTCTATGTCATAATTCATTAAACCCTGAACTATTTCAGGACTAATGAATAATGCCCTCTCATCATCAAAATCATCTTTATCATACGACATATCAACACCATATATGGTATTAGTCAATGCCATCTGTGCTTTTGTAACTTCAATAGGTTGAATAATTTCTTTTACATTATTTATAGTTACCTCATATTCATCAAGATCGTCATCGTAAAATTCAAAATAACTATCGGTTAAAGCTAATTTTGGTATACCATACATTTGCATTTGACTAACTTTAAATGTTAATTTTTTGTCGGTCATCGATACGCTTGCACCCCCTCTGCAAAAACAAAAAGGGTCAAATTCCACTTCAATAGCTTCTTCTAAACTTTTGGCAAAATCATCAAGACCTTCAACACCTTTATTAAGTGTTACTTCAAGAGGTGGGACTGCATGGTTGTATTTATTCCAATTATCTACACCAATATAAAATCTATTATTAGAATTTGTAATATTGATTGCGTTATTGTCTGGATTAACGCGAACTGATACGGCTCGCACCTCAGAATAAGGTTGAATAATTAAATTTTCAGGTAAGTTGACTTGAAAGTCTGCCGCATTTGTTGCATTAACTGAACTCAAATATAAATATTTGTTATTAGGCATAATTATATATTAAGTATATATAATATTTTATTTGGTAAAATCTAATTTAAATTTAAATATTGGATTTTCTTTTACAATTTGTTCAACAATAATCATTTTAGTGGGATTATCATCTTGTATAACTTTATAATTATAAATATCATCATTTTTTTCTGTTAATATATAGGTATAATAATCGTCTTTAATAATAACTTTTTTAATTGGTTTCATTGCTAATGAACGCATTTTATGGATAGTTCTTTTTATTGTCCAATCTTTAATCCTAAATTTAACCTTATGTATCTTCATATATAATAAAATTATTTTTTAATCTTCTGATAAACTCCATAAGGTTTTACCATTTTTTTTAATTATCAATACTTCATCATTTTGTGCTAAACTAATTTCAAAATCTTTTAGGAATATTTTTTGATGTGTTGAATTTGCGAAGAATTGGACGTCTGATCCAAACCTTAATTTAAAATTTGTATTGGAATGTTTTAAAACAATATCATTAGGAATAAAATTATTCGTAAAAATAACTTGATCACCTTTTACTATATAACTCATAAATTATAACATATACTATATAATATTTTCATAGTTTAACCTATATAAATTATTAATTTTCATAAAAAATTAATAATAAATATGAATGTCCAAAAAAACCAAAGTGCTAAAAAGCAGGAAAATTAAGCGGCAGTAAACACTTGTTTTGTAACAAATGCTGAAGATCCACCATCATAATATTGGAGTTCTAAGTTAGTTCCATTTATTCTAAATCTCCAACCAGATGCTCCAATATTGATTTCAGCTGCTTGAAAAGCACCAGTGCCTGTAATATTTCTGACTGATGTAAAGTCCTTATTTGCATCTACTTGAACAAATTTTGAAGCTTCAACAGTTCCAGCAGATCCTGGGACTTGTGCATTAATTGCTAATTTAGCGGTAGCAATATTTGCATTTGCAGCAACTTTAGCATTATTAATAGCTGAATTTGCAATAGTGAAAGCTCCAGCACTATTAGTTAAGTCGCCTGAAACATTAACTGAGGCATATGTGCCTGAGTCAGAAACTAAGACCTGATTATTTGTAGAATTTGGTAAAGAACCGATATAATTTTTAAGAGCTAAAAGAGCTACCTTTTTATTAGAGCCTGTTGAATCATCCCTTATCATGATAGCGTCGGCATCTGCTGGAGATGCCTCTGCGCTCAATGTATTTATTGTTATTTTTTCTGGATTTAAGTTACTTCCATTATGTAAAATAGTTTGATTTGCTGACAAAGCAGGAATGTTAAGTTGTCTATCAGCTGATTGGTTTGCAGAAACCAAAGAGCATTTAAAGTTATCATTTGTTTGAAAGTCGATGGTATTTTGAACTACCAATTTTTTAGATTGCATTACACCATAATTATCTAAAACTTGTGCCATTAATTATATATCTTAATTATATATTTTTTTTTTGGTTAAACTTAATTTTAAATTATAATTTAAAAACTATATGAAAACTATAACACTTAGTGTGGAAAACCCAAAAAAACTGAAATCGAGAAAACATCACCAAACTCAAAATTGGTCAAAGGTATATTACTATTATAAAAAACATAAAACTAATATTAAGAAATCAAATATTGTGAATCAACTTGATCATGTTGGACATTATCAAAAAGATACATTTTACAAAATAGAATCAATGTCAAATAAAGATCAGATATTTGACTATTACAGAATATTGAAGAAGAAGGATTCAATTCAATATTTAGAAATAGATACAACAAAACCTAAAAAAGAAAATACCAATTTTGTTGTCAATAATTCTAATTTAACTAGAACTCTAACCGAAAAGGACTTATTTATTAAATTCTAAAAAATATTAATTGAATTATCTATAATCAAATAATTCAATTTTTTGAAAAGTGTCCAAACGAAAGTTAATAAAAAAGAATACTATATATATTGTTCGTTTGGACACTACACCATAATTATAAAAAATCTAAATACTATATATCTTTATTGTACTAATCTTTTAATATATAAAAAGAATATGGTCTAGTAAAATTAACCAAAAAGGTGCTTCGCTAATTTATGAATATATTAATCTTCCTGTGTATGGACATAATCTTATTTGTGGGGTTGCTTTTTTCCTGTTTCTTACTACTGGTTCAGTATTTACCTGTTGTACTTTTTTTATTTTTACCTTTTTCTTCTTTTTTGCCTTTTTCTGAATACGCTGTTCCCTTTCACTTTTTATTTCTTTGGCTCTTCTTTGTTGATATCTTTTTTCAAAATAATCTTCAAATTGTTGTTCGTATATCTTCAATTGCTCTTGCCTTTTTATTTCTGATTCAGCTTTTATTTTGTCTTCCTTTTTTTTGTTATTTTGTTCTATCAATAATTTGTCCTTTTTAAGTTGTTCTTCTCTTTGGATTCTTTTTTGTAAATTCCTGGCTTCCTTCTCTTTCTGTTTTATTGATTTTGCTTCTTCCTTTATTCTTCGCTTCTCTTGTCTTTTTTTAAGTGCTAAAGCTCGTATCCTTTCCATATGTTTTTTTTGTTTTTCAGACAAAATCTTCTTTTTCTTACCCTTAGGTTGTTTTGGGGTATTTTGTTGTTGCACGTTGAATAAATCTTCATTTTTAACAGGTATAGAGCTTGAAAGCTCTGATTTAGTTTCTTTAAGTTGATCTTTGTCAAGATTTTGGTTAACTGGATTATCTATATGATTATCGTCGACTATATCTTCTGTATCTATATCATTATCATCTTGTTGTTGATCTAAGTTATTAAAATTTCTTTTAATTTTTTTAGGAATAACGTTCATATATATTAAAATAGAAAATAGAAATACTATATAATTATTTTTCTATTTTGTATTTATTTTTTTTTTCTACTTGGTGAAGATGGATTATTTATTGGTTCTGGAGCATCTAATACAGATTCGAATGCTTGTCTTGTGATTTTAAATATAATACTATTATTTTCATTAAGACTAACAATTCGTCCACTATTATCTCTAATAACAATTTTTATACTTGTTAATTTCATTGGAGATAAGACGGTAAAACCTTGAGAAGCAAATGAATAGATGAAATCTCCAGAAATATAATTTTTTAAAATAATACCAACAACTTGTAATGAGTCACGATTTTGGACATAGTCACCATTACCAATATTTGAATATACTAAGAAGTAAGGGCTTGTTAATTTAGTGGGTAAATTGGAAGCAATTATTAATTCTGAATTACTACCGTCTAAATTAATTTGGGAAGTAGTTCCAATAGACATATCATAAACTGGCAATCCGCCAAATTGAGTTGACCCAGCAACCTGTTTATCATATGATTGGCCAGCTGTATAATCTGATACAGCTAAATCACTGGAACTACTAATATCTATTAGAGGATTGGTGCTTAATGGTTTTAAATTTTTTTGTAATATTTGAGGATCATCGGTGTGAATTTTAGAATAGTCATACATTGAACTTTGATTTCCCCATATAGGAATGAGATCGGTAAATTCGAATCCAAGTTTGTTCAATAAACTTCCAGACCAATTATCGGCAGTATATAACGTCATATCATCAAATGAATCTGAGTCAGATAAGATTGATTGTCCATAAAAATTTTCCAAAAATATACCTGATGTGGAATGAATAAGATTCCAGCTTCGACCAGATGGAGGACGGGTAATTTGCTGTGGGAAATTTTCTTCGTATGTCTCTGTATTTGTAAATAAATCCCAAACCAGGGGATATTTAACATTTGTGTTGTTAATTTTGACTGTTTCGTCGCCCATATTAGATAATGTATAGGTAATAGCTGTATTTGAGTTTGCTGATGCGGAAGCCATATCAAATAAGCCCAATTTCTTAACATTATGTAGATTAGAAAATGTAACTTTGCTCAAATTATTATCAAATTCTAGAGTTGGGTTAGTGCATCCAATAATAATTTCACTAATATTTTCTTTTTCCACCATACCATCAGTTTTAGGGATTTTTAAAATTGAATCTGATATTTTTGTTGTTTCATTGTATTTGCGACCGTTTACGAGCCATACTGCTGGGTGATCATAAAATGAAGTAGATACTGCAAATTGGCCATGATGAAGACATGGCAGTGCAAAATCATTTGAAATAACAAATTTTTTTGTTTCATCATCAAATGTAGCAGAATCCCTATATAATAACATACCACACATGTTATGTGAAACATTTGGATTCATTTTGACCAAAAATGGGTAAACTCCAATATTAAATTCTTTCGATAGATCATCGTCATCTCCTGTTGACGCTGTGCATTCGCCATCGACATATTCACCTAATCCTTCAATAAATTCAGTTCCACCATTATATTCCATACCATTAGGAACATTTGACGTTTTGAATAAGGTCTTCCAATTTGCATCATATCTACTAAAAAATGCTGGACGACAATCTCTGTGTTTATTATTTTTAAAAAATACTGGAGATTCAGTGCTACCAGTTATTCTTGTGGTTCCTGTTTGTATATTTAGCTTATTCTCACTGGTGCCTAATTCAAATCTAGAACAACCAATATCTGGGACATCACTTTTAGGAGTGGAATTAGCTTGTTCCAAATCTGGGCAAAAATCAGTAATTTTATACATCTGAGATGGCATAGAATACCCATAACCATTATAATCATTATCAGCTTCGCCAGTTCCAGCACTAGTTCTAAAATCCATGGCACCTTGACAAAACCCATAATTTTTTTGACCTGCTTTATCGCCTTCCCAGTTACTTTGATCTCCCATTTGAGACTCGCCATTATCCATATGAATTCGCCAATTATTAATATCATTGTCATATTGATCTTTAGATGTAAACGATCCGTCATATATTTCATTTTTTCGAAAGGAATCAGATATTCTTTTAATGTTTTCTCTTGTATATTCGATGTTAAAACATATTACAAAATACTGAGGTAAAGTTGAATAGTATATTTTTTGATATAAATCAATATGAGAGGGGACTGGCACGTTAGAAAAACTAATATATTTATCTCGATCTGGATTAGGTATAGTAATATTCACTCCTATTCTTGGGTAAAATGACCTAATATCATATGATACTTGTGAATTATCATTTAATTTATCAGAGACACGCATGCGACCACCTGGAATATGATACACGGGTCTAGACATTCTAAAGGTCTTATAATCATTTGAAAATCCATCACCTAAAAAGATTAAACCCTCTAATGATGATCCTGTTGCCGATACGGCTGTAGTTAAACTACATCTCATTAATGAATGAACCATGTGCCAATCATTGTAATCACGAACTCCTATATTTCCCCATAATTTTCTTGGATCAGAGTCGGTGGTTGAACCAACAGTTGATCCAGTTGAGGTTTTTCGTCGACCATTGACCATTTTTGTTTTGCATAATGTTCCAGTAATTTGTGGTAGTTTATTCATAGTGAAATAATCCGTTATAGCATTTTCTAATTGAGATGGATTATTATAATATTCATTTGAATTATTTAATTGATCATTTAATACATTACAAATAGTTGATGGAGATTCATAAAGTGCTTCTTTTAGGTCTAATTTAATATCAAGATATTCTGGTTTAAAATCATTTTCATTACTGTGAAAACTTCCAGTCCAATTACTTCTAAATGGTCCTTTATATTCAGAATTTATAATGGTATATTTAAGACCGCTATTATATTGGAAATTGCCAATTGTAGGAAATTCACTAAAATTAGTATATAATTCATATTTTAAAGGAGTCCTTATCTGGTTGACCTCGGCATCATTAGTTCTCCAAAATGAGAAACACATATTTCTTTGGTCGGTTGACATCTGGCCAAAATTATAAGCACCTTGATTAACATTGGGGTAAACTTGCACATTTGAAGTTGTATATTGGCACTGATTAAATATAATACTTTGGCCATCATAAAATTTTAGGTTTGGATATGAATTAGGAAATGGTTTTACGTCTCCCCCAGTGTCATACGCTGTGCTGCCCTTATTTAATGTTACAGTATTTTCTTCATAAAACAAAGGCTCAAATCTAAATCCACAAAATGGTAGAGCAACACTATTTTCTCCGTTATCGCAAATATAAGGAATAGATCTAATACCGACTTTATTATCAGCTAAAAAAGAAACTTTATCATCTTGAGCCAATATTTCAACAGTAGCATCACTTGACACACCTTTGATATTGACAATAGCATTTTCAACATTAATTTGATCACCTGTATTCAATTGTATATCAACAATATTTTCCCATTGTGCATTTACTTTATTTCTTTTTGAATTTCTTTTATAATTTAATGATTTAATATTTGAACAATCTATTAATTTTGTATTTGACATATAATATATATACTATATTTTTATTACAATATTTTTTGATTGTTTTTCAAAAAACAAACAAAAAATTTAACTTATGTCATCGGAAAACTGCCGTAACCATAAAGGTGCTTCGCTAACGGTGCTTCGCTAATGATTTATTACATAGATGCTGAAGTTACTGAAATTCTGCCCATTTTCAAAGAGAAGACTCTTTCTACTTCACCGAATAATGAAAGAGTGGCGGAACCTGAATAATATGGATTGTATGTATCATTGTGAGTCAATTGAACGTCGACAGAAGTTGAACCAATTGCAACACCATTACCAATTTGATTTAATGGAGATACTTTAAAAGATACACCTTGAGGGTGGTATTGGCCTCTCATATATTTTTGTGGAATACCCATATATCCATCTGCTACAATACCGGCTTTTCTTTCATTAATTTGATATTGTAAAGTTGGTTTATCAATAGAATCATTTTTGGTAAAACCTGGTTGTGTTGAAGGTTGAGCTTCGGTCAGATCAGCTGTTTGACTATCTTGTCTACATTGGGACCATCCTTGATAACAAGCTTTATTAATATAAAACATTCTATCAAAACATTTGTTCAATTCGGTGAATGCTCTAAAATCGGTTTCAACTCTTGAAGAATAATAAGGAATTGAATTAACATTAATATTAAATGCTTGTCCATCTTTTGCTAAAGAACTTCTTGAACAATATTTTTTCAATAAAGGATTTAACTTTTGTTGTTTATAATAAGGAAAATTCTCTCTGTTTTGTTCTCCTGATGGATAAACATTCCAAACTAAAGATCTTAAAATTTCATTACTGAAACCAATCAATCTGTTATAATCTCTTGGTTCTCTTTTTCCGTATTCTTCAATAGCTCCTTGATCTTCTAAAGTTGAGGTAATATTTCTATATTGTGTGTATACATAATTAATACCTTTATTCATAACCTGAGCTTGATCAGCCTCGAACTTACCATCCATATAGTAGATAAGATCAGTTGCAATCATTACTCCTTGTTTTTGAATTTTAATTTTACCTTGAGTATCATCACCAAAACTATAAACAGGATCATAACCCAATCCTACAGCTTCAGTATTTGGAACGACACCTGTATCATCATTTGCTGGAGTAAAATCACAGGTAATGTTTACATTATCAGTTCTTACAATTGTGACTTGAGTATTTTTTTCAAAGGCATTTATTCTACCAATTTGTAATAATTGAGTTGGTGTATCACTAGCATTTGTTGCCGCTACAATAAAATGAGCGTCACTTCCTGCATTTTGGATTTTACACGTTTGCCCGACATCAAACGTTCCAACTTGTGGATTAGCAGACGTTCCGTTTACTTCTCCGCTAACCAAATAGAGATCTAAATTATCATTTCCTCCTCCTGATTGTTTTAATGTTGATAATTCCGTAGTTGCTGCAGTTCCAACATTATAAGATAATGGAATAATGTTTTGATAATTTTTATCTTCGCTTATTAAAGTAACTTTAGTAACTGGACCTGTAGCTCCACCACCACTAATGGCGGCTACTTTGACTAACATAGGATTTAATTCTTGGCCAGGTTGTACAACTAAAACCTCGTCCCCCTCAGCATATGTATCTCCACCATTATTTACATAAAATACATAATCAGTGGCTCCACTTGCATCCCAATTTTTGAATTTTCTACCAACTTCGACAACTAAATCATTACCATCAAGTGCGAAGG
>Ga0181391_1000257_pt1 | contig 15836 bp, 19 predicted proteins | sample 14SPOviralmetaG_FD_130080 | JGI IMG/M metagenome (GOLD analysis project Ga0181391, IMG submission 130080) | Marine viral communities from the oligotrophic San Pedro Time Series (SPOT) site, San Pedro Channel, CA, USA - 14 SPOT_SRF_2010-08-11 | ecosystem: Environmental > Aquatic > Marine > Strait...
ATCACTATGATCGCAGTGGACTGGGACGTAGACGCAGATGCTTCAAGAGAAGCCATGGAAGCAGTCTCTAACACTATACTATCAAGAGCAACAATCTTAGCCGCAGGTGCGGTTTATGACACTGGTACGAAACAAGATTTCTTACTAGAAGGTGACTTCACAAGCACTATCAATGATTTCACATCATTAGATGGAACTGTGACAGGAACTTTAGCTCAAGTTTTAGTAGAAGACATCATCAACTTAGGAACAGTAGACTCAATTAACTTTGGTTCAGGTACTGTTGCTGTAACAATTAAAACTACATTCAAATACGCATAATCGTATTGATTGTATCTTAATTAGAACAGGAGCAAACAAATGCCAGCAACTAAAAATAACTTTAGTCACATTACTAATGTTGAATTAGAAGGTGTAGCAACATCTTCTTTCACAGTAGACTTCATCAACACAATGGCGTCTGAAACTAGCGACTTATCATCTGGATCTGCAACAGCAGGTTTAGAGGCGACAAGAGCAGTTATCGGATCGTACATCAACATCCTTTCAGAAGGACCGTTGGCTGATGGAAACACACAAAAAACTTACACAGTTAGAACAGACTCTTTAGGTACTCTAATAAGTGGAAACACTTTAAGAGATGCCATCAGAGCGTTGAACGGTGCAGGTTCAGTTACAGCAACTATCTCAGGTGCGACAGTAACAGCAACTGATGTAGCAATCTTAACTGCGGCGGCTGTATAATAATACAGACGTTAGGTAGTTTACCAAAAAGGGGCGGATCTTTAATTAGGTTCGCCCTTTTTTTATGACTTAAATATCGATATGCACGAGTACAGAATACACACCCTGGTGGACATAACCGACAACGGCAATCTCAAAAAGCAGTTCCCATTCACAACCACAGCAGGTAATCAGATACAAGACAAGCACTCACTGACCATCGCTAGGAATCAGAACAGCAACTTCTCAACACTGATACAACTACTGCAGATGAGGGGTAACATCACATGGGATCACACACCACAAAAAATGGAACTGCCTGACCTAGGCAATCACGCATTCGGATCCTACTACGAGGGCAAACACACGACATGGCACTTTCAGTTCTTCACAGAGCAGTCAGGAGTTTATGGAGATTTTGTTGACCCAACGGCGAGCCTGGTGGAGGACTTTAGCCTCATACCTATTGTTGCCGACTGTATGAACACGGCACACCTACCCATACACACTTTCGTCACAAAAGAAATGCAAGGCACAGACAGGCAGAAGATCATTGGTGCACTTGCGGGCGGTGTCATAAACACGTACTTTTCATACGCCGGTCCTACTGATAAATAATAGTACATTAAGGCACAAACTTTCTAATAATAAAGGCACACACAGGCAATGGATCAGGCTCATCTACAGGCTCTACTAACGGAGGTACAAATCCTCAAAAGAGATTTACAAAGATATATGAGTACAACAGAATTAGAGAAACAGAACCTTGAAGCACACGTGGACCTTTGTTCAGAGAGATACAAAGGATTACACGACAGGTTAAGTGCGATCGAAGTAAGATTGGCAAAGATGAATGAGGATATGTCAACAAGTCACAAAAGCAGTCAAAAGACAATCATAGCAACAGCAGGCACAGTGGTCGCAGGCCTACTATCAACAGTGGTAGTGATCCTGATGAAGATGCCAGGCTAAAATTACCAATACATGTTTATACGAATAGCACCCAAGGCCACGGTCTACGTCACAGACACGGATGTTGAATTCATACGAAAACACGCACTTGAGTCGTTCAGGAGCGACCAACTGTCGCAGGAAGATGCCGACAGGGCCAAGACGTTGGCAGACAAGGCGGTGTTCGTACGTAAGAAACTTGACACCCACATGCAATATGCTTTAAATAGGAAGATAAAGTTTGTTGCAAATGACAGGAAAAAATAAATCAGAACTGGTAAAACAGATTGAGGCTTACGGACTCAAGGGTAAACTTGCGGATCTGGCACACAAGGAACAGGCACGTAGGCCATTCCGACACCTACCGAAACAATTTTCAAAAGGTATCCTTATAGGAAACATTGCCATTGTCCCTAAAAAATACTCAGGTACGAGGTACGTTTACGTGATTGCCGATATGATGGAGGCACGTCTACTGCACGAAGATATCAATCTAAAACAAACTGCGATATTGGTGGCACACTATCTAGCAGATGGGAAACACATACCTAATGACATTATTGAATTAGATACAAAACATGCTTCTCAACTGTTTGACATACAGAGTGCAAAACGCATGATAAGAGAAGCACAGAAAGAGAAAGATGAAGTCACTGAGGACGTGTACTGGGATAGATTAGACGTCGCTAACCGCCTAGCGGACGAATGTAAATCAAAGTTACAGCAGATCTTTAACGACACGTTCGGCACGTAGATAATAAATAAACACAGTATGAAGAGCTTAGACCTTACAAAACCCATTACAACAGAATCTTTACTTAAAGAATTTGAATCTAGATTCAACATGACTATGGATCTTTCCAAATTCAATGAAGTGGAACTTCAGGACTACGCAAATCACGTGAGAACCAAGATACACGAGATCACACAAAACACACACTTCGGACAAGAATTAACTAACGATGGCTATCAAAAAAATCAAATGATGCTTGACATAATCAATCAAGCAATCACAGAGAGAAAACTTGCAGAGTATGGAGGTAGCATGTCAACAGATCCCGAAGTAAAAGCAGGCTCAACGGCAATCAGTGCAAAGTCAAAATTAGACAAAGGTCAAGCACTAACACCTGGCGAGAAAAAACAGGTGAGTAAGATGCTATCAACTGACGAGATGAAAAAAATGCCTAAAGGCACAGGCACAATGATGGGTGTGAAAGAGGGTGTAGAGGAACAATCAGAATTAATTTTAGCGGCCAAGGACATGATGGACAAAGTTACAGGTTACTTGGAAGATCTAGCATCAATGAAAACAGAAGGTATGTTAGAACTAGCAGACAGAATCAGAGACGAAATGGGAGCGGACAAGGCGGACGCTTTCATGCAAAAAATCCAACCAGCGATTGAACAGGCGGAAGCCACTTTATCGACAACTAGACAAGAGCTAGACAACGGTGTAAGAATTTTGACCGGAGAAGAAGTAGCATCAGAACCTATGGGCGCCGATGACACGATGGACATGGACACAGATCTAGACTCACTTGACTCAGACATGGACGACACAGAGACAGATGAGTTTGGAGCCTCTGACGCCGAAGCGGGTGGAACAGAACCAGAAGGCAGAGAACAAAGAGAATCCAAAGAAGTGTTTGAAACATCAAACAGATTGTTCAGTAAACTAGCAGGAAAGTAATCCTGTGAGATTTTCCGAATTTAACAAAAGCGATACAGACCTAGAGTCAGCTTTGATCAACATCCTGTTGAACATGAAAGGTGACGCAGATGAAAAAGATCAATCCAGTGACATCAGCATGGACGCTGTGAAACAGATAATGAGTAACACAGGTTATCCTGCTTTCAACTATGACGTGTTCAAACGAATATACGACGCTGACGGTGATCTTAAAAATGTTGTCGCTGATTTCGATAACGAAAAGATAATTGTTAAAACAGATCAGGAAGCGGAGAAAGAGCCTTCGATGGACTACGACGACCAAGGCTCGACTGATGTTGTTAAGAACATGGCCAAGTCAGCAATGAAGAGAAGACAGTAGTCTTAAAATAATTATTAATATGGATAGGTTATTAGAGCTCGAACTCGAGTCGTTAAAGGACGGATTATTATTCTCCGCAAGGTTTTACAACAAGCCTGTGGTAATATTCAACAGTGCATCTCAATGTGGATTTACAAAACAATTCGCTGAATTTCAAGTTTTATATGACGAGGGGAACATAGTACCAATAGCACTGCCTACCAACGATTTCGGTGGCCAGGAACCAGGAGACAATTATGAAATATTACAATACTGTAGGACAAAATATAATGTGACTTTTCCTGTTTGCAAAAAAACTAATCTAGATCATATCTTGTTCAAGACCTTTGGCAGACCAGACTGGAACTTCAACAAATATCTGTTCAACAAAGATCATATTTTTATTAATAAATTTGATTCGAACACCAAACCAAAAGAACTTATAGATCATGTCTAAGACTTTCTGTTCATATCCATGGAGACATCAGTACGTCCATACCACAGGACATCAAAAGATATGTTGTATGAGTGAAGACAACATAGTCAAATCTGACGGGTATCTGCAGTACAACATGAGTAAAGACGAAGTGCTTGATTCTTGGAACAGTGATTACATGAAACGCATTAGATTAAAAATGATAGCCGGTGAGCCTATTGTCAATTGTATAAAATGTGTTGAGAGTGAAGCAAAAGGACTTACCTCCATGCGAACGACTGCCAATAAAGAAAAGTACATTTCATCAACAAACGTAGACGGAAGTATAGATGACAAGCCAGACTCATTAGAATTACACTTTGGAAACACCTGCAACCTGCAATGTAAAATGTGTAGCCAACAGTTCAGTCACATGATAGGTAAAGAACTACTGAAGATGGGTGAACAGGATCCTAGTTTCCTGCAATGGGTAAAAAAAGAAAGTGGGGTGATCAATAATTGGACAGGTGAACTGGACATAGCCTATGACTGGTATAAGAATGATAAAATTAAGAAAAGCATCTTTGACCATGTCAGCCGGAATGTTGAATCATTAGTGGTTATAGGGGGTGAGCCAACGATAATCTCAGAGTTCTACGAGCTTCTTGGATATTGTCATTCCAACAATACCCTTAAAGATAAGTCGCTAACCATAACAACTAACATGACCAACACCAATAAAAACTTATCAACATGGTTGGGCTCCGTGAAGGACTTTATGATCCACGCAAGTATAGACGGTTTGGACGAAAGGAACCGGTACATAAGATATCCTTGTAATTGGAAAAGTGTTCTCAAGTCATTGCAGTTCTACAAAGATGTAATGCAAAAACACAAACAAGCACACTTTAACTTTGCACCGGCCATACAACTACTCAACATAGATCAACTGCCTGAACTTTGTAAATTTTTCATTGATAATTTTACTACAAAAAAATGTGACATAGCATGGGTATCACAGGTCAGGTATCCTATCATATGTGACTATGCTATCCTACCTACAGAACATAGGCATGGCATTGCTGACAAATTAAAAGAAAGTTCAAAACTAATACGCGATGAAAAAACGGCGGCACAGATTTTGTCACATTCGAATGATCTGCTAACCGAATCATTCAGCGATGCTGAGAAAAAAACATATCAAAAAATGTTCATGAGATATAATGACAAACAGGATCAATTTAGGAAAACCAAACCCTGGAGAGCACTAATGCCGGATCTGGATCAGGCTTTGACAAATTCGACAAAATAATATACAATATGTCTATGAAAATACCAAAAGATGTCATTGAAGACAAAGGCATCACCTATGTGCAGAAGTATCCGTACGGAGAAATGTCTAGGGTCACCAAGAACCATAAAAGACACTACGAAACACCAGATGGAAGGCAAGTTCCTTCGGTTACAACTGTCCTAAGTGCCACGAAAGATATGACACACTTACACGCTTGGAGAAAACGTATAGGTGCAGAGAAGGCTCAACAGATAACAACCGAAAGTGCCAACATAGGAACTGTGATGCATAGGAGCCTAGAGAAGCATGTCAAAGGGGAAGATCGTAAGCCTGGTTCCAATCTTATACAGCAAAAAGCACACACAATGGCCAATGTCATAATAGACAACGGACTTAATGATGTTAGTGAAGTATGGGGGTCGGAAGTGTCGCTTTATTATCCGGAGTTGTACGCAGGCACAACAGACTTGGTTGGAGTGTACAAGGGTGCACCTGCCATAATGGATTTCAAACAGGCACGTAGACTTAAAAAGAAAGAGTGGGTCGAAGACTATTACTTGCAATTGGTGGCCTATGCTGAAGCACACAACAAGATGTACGACACACAGATCAAAACAGGTAGGATATTCATATGCACACAGGCGAACGAATACCAGACTTTCGACATAGATAACTATGATCACTGGGTTGGACAGTGGTACGCAAAGTTGGAACAATACTACAAGTCTGTACTGTAATAAATAACAACATATGCCGATAGTACAGATATCTAGAATACAACACAGACGTGGAAAAAGGACTGATCTACCACAACTAGCCGCGGGAGAACTGGGCTGGGTGATAGACGAACAGAGGTTGTTTATAGGTAACGGCACAGTATCAGATGGTGCCCCGGCAGTAGGCAACACTGAGATAGTAACTGATGGAAGCTCTGCATTTACATCAGCCTTAAGCCACACGTTTAAAGGTTATCTTGGTGATTCGACCCCTGTCACTACATCTACTCAAAGGACCTTAGCAAACAGGTTAGATGAATATGTATCTGTCAAAGACTTTGGTGCTAAAGGAGATGACTCAACTGCAGACGTAACGGCAATCCAAAATGCCATAGACGAGATTTACATCGACACAGATAAAGACGATACTAGATCAAGAAGAATATTATTCTTTCCTGCAGGCACATATAAAATAAACACAGCACTTAAAATTCCACCATATGCACACTTGGTGGGAGAAGGTCCAGACAAAACCATTATAAAGAATTCAGGTAACAATGCAGTTGTTGTCATGCAAGACGACGAAGGTAATGTAGGATCCAATATAGGAAACTCCAGCGCCACTACACCAACACAGGTACAGATATCTAACATGACTTTGAGAACATCTGTTGCTTATGGTGGTATATCTCTTGATAGAGTAACTAATGCATATTTCAATAATGTTAAACTACAAGGTTCATATGCTTCAGGAGGTTCTGATTCTAGCAATTCCAAAGGAGTGACCACAACAAATTCTACAGCTACGTTCACAACTTCTAATATTGTTTTTAACCAATGTCAGTTTACAAAATTTGCAAGGCTTGTTGATTTAAGTTTTAATTGCACTAACGTGAAATTTATTTCATGTGATTTCACAACTGCATACTACGGAGCATTGATTGGAGCAGAGATGGACGGAAGCACTACAGGTTTGGATGACGGCCCAAGAGATGTACAGTTTATAAGTTCAAGCTGGAGTGATATAGGTCAACAAGCAATATTAGTGTCGCCTGCAACAGGCACAACTGATTCAGCAGGTCCAAGACACATAGTTTCGCATGCCAACTTCTTTGCAAAGACGGTGGGAAATAATTTCGAAGGTGTCGGTACATTTAGCGAAGTTCCAATTATACAGTTTGACAACGACGAATGTTCATCTGTACAAGACTTCTTTGAAAGAACAGATCTAAGAAGATCAGATGGCAGTTCAAATTTAAATGCCGCTCCAGAGGTACAAGGAATTGGTTTAACGACCAAAGCAATAAAATCACAGACCCTTTCAGACAACACATCGTCGGCCACTACGATCAATGAATTTCCAGCACTCGCGGGAAAAGGAATATTCATCAAGTATAAAATAGTAAGGGGAACACTTGATAGGACAGGAGAATTTATTATCAGTGCATCTACAACAGCAGTAGGGTTTGATGATAGCTTTACAGAAAGCGGTGCAGATATTGGAGTAACCTTAACTGCCGCACTTGATGATAAAGACTCCACAGCAGGAAACGAAACTGTTGCCTTTAAGTTCACAACTACTAGCACAGGCACAGATGCAACCATAGATTACCAGACAACGATCCTAGCATAAAATCAATTATCTTGTAGACAAAAAACTTTTTTTGTCATAATATTAGTACATTATAAAATTACATAACGACATTGTAGTTTTAGTCAAACGACAGGTTACAAAAAAAGTATAAAAAAGTTATAAACACGGATTTAGATAAATATGGATACAACAAAAACAAAAATCAAAAACAGAAATTACAAAAACTTAATGCCGAACACCAACTCTAGTACGATCAAAGTCCAAAAAAGAGATGGTAGGCAGGAGCCCCTTGACATAAACAAGATTCATTTCGTCGTTGAAGAAGCATGTGAAGGTCTAGCAGGAGTAAGTTCATCTCAGATTGAAATGAATGCCAACATACAGTTCTATGATGGCATGACAACAAAAGATATACAAAACGTTTTAGTAAGGTCTGCAAATGATCTTATAAGTTTGGAAACTCCAAACTATCAATATGCCGCGGCAAGACTTCTATCATATGATGTTAGGAAGGAAGCACACGGTCAGTACGAATACATTCCGTTGTTGAAACTTATATTAAGGAACATTAGGTTGGGTGTTTATGACAAAGGCATACTTGACAAGTATTCTAAAACAGAACTTAAGAAATTTAATACATGGATACGAAGAGACAGAGATCTTAGATTTACATACGCAGGCCTTAGACAAATCTGTGACAAATATCTTGTACAGGACAGGAGTACTGGACAACTATACGAAACACCACAGGACATGTACATGATGATCGCGGCAACTTTATTTGCTGACTACCCTACAAAGTCTAGAATGTCTTATGTTAAAAAGTATTACGATGCAATCTCACAACACAAAATAAACATTCCAACGCCAGTGATGGCAGGAGTGAGAACACCTATCAGACAATTTGCTTCTTGCGTTCTAGTAGACAGTGATGACACGTTACCTAGTATTTTTTCAAGTGACATGGCAATTGGTTTATACGTTGCCAGAAGAGCAGGCATAGGAATAAACGCAGGACGTATCAGAGGTATCAACTCTAAAATCAGAGGAGGGGAGGTTCAACACACAGGAGTCATTCCGTTCCTTAAAAAATTCGAATCCACTGTGAGATGTTGCACACAAAATGGTGTGCGTGGTGGAAACGCAACAGTTCACTTTCCTATATGGCACCCCGAGATAGAAGACATCCTTGTACTAAAAAACAACAAAGGTACAGAAGATAACAGAGTAAGAAGAATGGATTACTCCATACAGATCAGCAAACTGTTCTATGAAAGATTCATGAATGAAGAGGATATAACTTTGATATCTCCACACATGGCACCAGGACTCTACGATGCATTCGGCACAGACGACTTCGACGACCTGTACTTGAAGTACGAAGCAGACAAGACTATTCCAAAGAAAACAGTTCCGGCACAGGATCTGTTCTTTGATCTTTTGAAAGAGAGGGCAGAGACAGGACGTATCTATATAATGAACTTGGATCACTGTAACTCTCACAGCAGTTTCAAAGACAAGGTGTCAATGAGCAACCTTTGTCAAGAGATCACACTACCGACAACACCAATACAAGACATACACGACGATCAAGGTGAGATTGCACTTTGTATCCTTTCAGCGGTTAACGTTGGTGGATTGAATGATTTAAGTGAACTAGAAAACATATGTGATCTTAGTGTTAGGGCTCTTGAACAGATAATTGACTACCAAGATTATCCAGTCAAGGCCGCAGAAGTATCAACAAAGAAAAGAAGAAGCCTGGGCATTGGTTACATTGGACTTGCACACTATCTGGCGAAGAACGGTGTTAAATATTCCGATCCAAAAGCGTGGGATCTAGTTGACAGACTTACTGAAGCATTCCAATATAATCTTTTGAGAGCAAGTTGCAACATTGCAATGGAGAAAGGGAAGTGTGAGGGATTTGAAAGGACCAAGTACGCAGACGGCCTACTGCCAATAGATCACTACAAGAAAGAGATTGATGAGATCGTGCCACACAAACAGAGAATGGCATGGGAGAGTCTGAGAAAGGACATTGCCAAATACGGATTAAGACACAGCACGTTGTCAGCACAGATGCCAAGCGAGAGTAGTTCTGTTGTATCAAATGAGACAAACGGAATTGAACCACCGAGAGCCTTAATGGCAATCAAGAAAAGTAAGAAAGGTCCTTTGAAACAGATAGCACCAGGGTTCCCTAAACTAAAAAATGATTACACTTTGTTATGGGACATGCCGGACAACACAGGTTACATCAATGTTGTGGCAATGATGCAAAAATACTTTGACCAAGCAATATCGGGCAACTGGAGTTACAACCCATTGCATCATGAGAATAATGAGGTACCTCTGTCAGCAATGGCACAAGACATGCTTACAGCGTACAAATATGGATGGAAGACAAGTTATTATCAGAATACATATGATTTCAAAGGTGAGGAGGAAGATGTACAGCCAGCAGGATTAAGTGCTGTTGTGGAGACGGACGAAGGAGAGGATGTTGAACTTCCGCCAGAATTGATAAATACTGACATCATTGAAGGCGACGATTGTGACGCCTGCACAATTTAACAACAGAAAAGATTATGACGAAAACAGTTTTTAACCAGGGGAAAGTTGACTTCACTAAACAGCCGATGTTCTTTGGCGAGGATGGTGGCGTACAGAGATACGACAACTTCAAACACCCGCAGTTCGACAAACTAAATCAAACCATGATCGGTTACTTCTGGAGACCAGAGGAAGTAAGTTTGCAGAAGGACAGAGCGGACTTCATGAACTTTAGACCAGAACAGAAACACATATTCACAAGTAATTTGAAATATCAAACACTATTAGATTCAGTACAGGGCAGGGGACCAAGCCTTATGTTCTTGCCATACGTCAGCAATCCTGAACTAGAAGGTTGCATAGTAACTTGGGATTTCTTCGAAACCATTCATAGTCGTTCATACACACACATAATGAAGAACGTTTACGCAGACCCATCCGAAGTATTTGACACAATATTAGACGATAAAGAGATACTGAAGAGAGCAAAAAGTGTCACATACGAATACGACAAGTTTGGAAAGATGGCATTGGACCACGCAGTTGGCAAGAAAGTGGACATGCTTGAACTCAAGAGACAGTTGTATCTAGCGATGAACACAGTGAACTTACTAGAAGGTTTGAGATTCTACATATCTTTCGCTTGTACATTCGCATTTGGTGAGCTTAAACTAATGGAAGGTTCAGCAAAGATACTTTCATTAATCGCAAGGGATGAAGCGACACACTTGAATTTGTCAACACACGTGATCAAAGCATGGCAAAAAGGTGATGACGCCGAAATGACCAAGGCTATGAAAGGCACAGAAAAAACTGTGATCCAGATGTTCAAGGACTGTGTTGAAGAAGAGAAGGCATGGGCCAAGTACCTATTCAAGGATGGATCAATTATAGGATTAAACGAAAAACTTTTAGGCAACTATGTAGAATGGATTGCAAACAAGAGACTGAGAGCATTAGGGTATGATCCAATATATGATGTATCAGCATCTGCAAATCCACTACCATGGACACAGCACTGGTTAAGCTCTAAGGGTATGCAGGTGGCACCACAGGAAACAGAAGTAGAATCATACATCGTTGGTGGCATCAAACAGGACGTCAAAAAAGGTCAATTCAGTAAGTTCAAACTCTAAGAAACACAACATATGGATAATAAAGACTACAAGCCGGTCAACACCAATAAGGTAAAAGAAAATAGTTCACCTTTCACTGGTCCGTTAGGTTGGTTAGATAATAGGCTTCCTATCTTTCGAATGTTCAAACACGAATATTTAGATTTTCAAGTTCCTAAAAACTTAAATTACTTTTGGAGTTTTGGTGCAATTTTGACTTTTACTTTGTTAGGATTAATAGCAACAGGATTGGTTCTAGGAATGCATTACAAACCTAGCGTGGCTGAAGCATTTAGCAGTGTAGAACACATCATGAGAGATGTCAATGGCGGTTGGCTTTTACGATATGCCCACATGAATTTAGCATCTTTCTTTTTCATAGCAGTCTACATACACATGTTCCGCGGACTCTATTTCGGGTCATACAAAGAACCAAGACAGCTCATGTGGATATTTGGAATTATCATTTATTTCCTAATGATGGCGACTGCCTTTTTGGGATATGTACTACCATGGGGACAAATGAGCTATTGGGGAGCTACCGTGATAACCAGTCTGTTCGGAGCCATCCCATTAGTGGGAGAATCTATTGTTACATTACTATGGGGAGACTATGCAGTTGGCGACGCATTCTTGAATAGAGCTTTCGTGCTACACTGGTTAATAGCATTCTTGATAGTGGCTGTGGTTGTGTTCCATGTCATTGCGTTACACATGACAGGGTCTAATAATCCAACAGGTGTAGAGCCTAAGGACACACGTGATACTATAACATTCCATCCTTACATTACAATAAAAGACCTTTACGCATTCCTAGTTTTTATTTTAATCTTTATGTTCTTCTTGTTTAATTTTCCAAACATACTTGGACACCCTGACAATTACATAGAAGCTAATCCATTGGTGACTCCAGCACACATTGTACCTGAGTGGTACTTCTTACCATGGTATGCAGTCTTACGTGCCATACCTGATAAACTAGGTGGAGTGATAGCTATGGTGTCTGCAATAGGCGTCATGGGACTTTTACCTTGGTTAGATACAAGCAAGATAAGATCAAACATCTACAGACCGATCTGGAAACAGTTTACCTGGTTCCTCGTTGGTGACTTTTTCCTACTGATGTACTGTGGCGCCATGCCGGCAGAAGGAATATGGATAATGTTAAGTAGGATCGGAACAGGTTATTGGTTCTTATATTTTTTAGTACTGGCTCCGACGGTTGGATGGTTGGAAAAACCGCAACTCATACCAGAAGCAATTCATCTAAGAAACAAGAAATAGACACTGATTCTGGCATCCATAAATACTGCTATGCCAAGGATATCAAGACACAAAGACAGATGTAGGACCGGACATAAATGCAGTGGTACAGCACCCGTCAATGCATCTCAGTACACGGTGTTTGCAAATGGAAAACCAATACTGGTAAGGGGAGATAGGGTGGCACCACACTTCATACTCAAACCAGGCGACCCGCCAAAATGTATAGCACACAAGGCACGACTTGCAGGCGGTTCGAGGAGTGTGTTCGTAAAAGGCATAGGCGTAGGAAGACGGGGTGACCGGGCAGACAGGGGAGCAATGACAGGAGCGTCATTGGACGTATTCGCAGGATAATCATGACAGTCAACAAAGGATTATTATCAATAGTGGAGAACACTCCAAACTTCTCCAACCAAGCATTGGAAAATGCTGTGGACACTTTGAAACTAGGATGGGTGGCAAAGAGTGCCACACTGGATTCGCTGATTGTAAGCAATGGGATATTGACTGCATCACAAAAGACTGACCTTAAGGCTGACATAAACAATGTCTCACACCTAAATCTAGGTAGGTTGCTGGGAGATCTTGTAAGGCATAGTGCAACAATAATTGATGCCACAATCATACCACAGGACGATGCAACTAATCCAACCCCAGCAACATTCCTATCAATTTTGCAGAATGTTCAGACCGTGCAAGGATTGATCCCGGAACTGTACGGAGTATCAGCATCTGATAAAGGTAGATCAGTAAATGATCACGTAGGCACGATCAATAACATATTTGTTGAAACTGAAGACAGTTCTAGGCCAGTGTTCACTGTGTTGGCAGAGGCTATACAGGCCATCGTAAATGCGGACCTAGCCACTGAGACTGCGTTGGAAACTGCATACACTAATTTGATCAATTTTATCAACAGTGTAGTAGCAGACAGTACAGATTTCCAAGAGACATTAGATAATTTTGCAACCGCAGTGGCAACGGCACACACAAACCTAAACAACGCATTGGCGGCTGAACCTTTGCTGACACACAAGAACACACTCATTACAATGATGGACGAGATAAATGCCCAAATCAATTTAGAAAACGCAAACCTGGTTGGCATAGAAACTTTCATAGAAACACTATCCAACAACATAAGTTTTGCATCGCTGGCAGAGGATACCACCCTAAGAAGACTAATGTCAAGGGTGGCCCAGGACAAGAACTGGCAGACTTACTTCGAAGATTACGAGACAAATGTAAACAACCTCAATCCGATCTACACCGGCACAGACAACGATGCAATCATTGATCAAGTATTGGCAGACAGTGGACTACCTGATGTTACTGATGCGACAGATTTTGAAGCTGTGGCGGCAAAGGCTAGACGTGATGATAGGATAGACACGTCGGGATTTGATAGATTTTTTGTTGAAAAACAGATCACGGATGCCTGTAAGCAGTTAGGTATAGTGACCGAAAACAGAAGGATTAATAGTTTAAGCACAAGCCTGTTGAATAACATGAATCAAAGAGATAGAGACAAGATATCAAAGCAGTATGATCTTAATAAGTCATCTGACACTTTAAGCTAACATGTTTGAAAATGTAATAGGCAACTGGCCCTCACATGACAGGTTGATTCTGACATCATGTGATGAGGCATATTTCAACAAATACTTCCCAAGGTTCTATCAAACCTTTACACAACACTGGCAATTGCCAATACACGTACATATGATAGATCCATCGCAACAGTCTCTAGGGCGACTTGAGGATCTCGGTGTGTCATACACCTACTGCAATACCAGTACAGGATATCTTAAATGGGCTTACTCGTTTGAAACCTATTGCCAGGCACAGAGATTTATTATTTTGGGCAACAAGGCTTTAGACACACAGTCTGTGATAGTGGCAGACGTTGATGCATATGCACTAAGGAGTCCAAGTACTGCACAAAAGGATACCCTATTTCAAGACATGGCTTTCACCACATACAACACGAGGTTGATGGCAACCTTTTGTCATTTCCATCCAAGCAGGAGACAGGAGTCTTTGCAAGTGGCCAGGATGATGAAGGACATGATACTGAATGTTGACACAATAGGAGTAGACCAACAAGTGCTTAAAAAGGTTTTTTCGCAACTACCTTACAATGAATTAACTCATGGTGAATGGATCAGTCACTTGGATGTCAAGACATCAGCCCAAAAGAAACAGCACGAGGCATGCCTCATCTATCATGAGAAAGGCACCAGGGGCAAGAACAAGTCAGTAGGAACTACATGGACAGATATAGAGTAATAGAAAAATTTGCAAGGGAATATGAATGGAAACAGGGCCTCGAGCTTGGTGTTTGGGTGGGGGTAACAACGTTCTGGCTCATGAAGACCACTAAGATCAACATGACCTGTGTAGATGCATGGGAGGTTCAAGACGATAATCCGGAGTATGATTGGCAGTATAATAAAAAACCTGTGTTCCAGGGAGGCAAACTAGTAAGACTAGAAGAATTTAAACACGAAGGACAGATATGGAAACACAACGAAAATGAACAAAAATTCCGTCATGAAGCAGAAACGTGGGGTGACAGGATCAGTATAATCAAAGGTAGATCTCTCGATGTCTTAGATCAAATACCAGACAACAGCATGGATTTTATATTCCATGACTCTGATCATTCATATCCTTTTGTTAAAAATGAAATAGAAGCATACCTACCTAAATTAAAATCAGGTGGGTTCTCAATTGGAGATGACTTCAATTGGACTCCTGTGGCAAAATCGGTTAAAGAAGCATTTGGTACAAAATATAATGTAACAGGCAAAGACGTTTGGTACGCCATTAAAGTTTAAGATTCGTCGCCGCCTTCACAGCCAACTGTGATTGATTTATAATCAGCACCATACGAATCCATACCAGCAAGTGTCATTTCTAATTTTTTAAGGGCGGCCGTTTCACATGATTCCACTGTGAGGAAAGTTCTTTTATCACTTTCATAATAGGTGGTACACTCCAACTTACTTTGCATGGAGTCGTCTGGCCACACCAATATGCACATTACAGCCATCATTTTAAACATAAAAGTATTTAATTAAAGTAGGCCCGTTCTGTTGCAAGGTGGGCCAAACCCCTGAAATTATTGGTTATTACGCCGCTAATCTCAATTCAGACATACCAACTGTTAAGTC
>Ga0181391_1000261_pt1 | contig 15713 bp, 15 predicted proteins | sample 14SPOviralmetaG_FD_130080 | JGI IMG/M metagenome (GOLD analysis project Ga0181391, IMG submission 130080) | Marine viral communities from the oligotrophic San Pedro Time Series (SPOT) site, San Pedro Channel, CA, USA - 14 SPOT_SRF_2010-08-11 | ecosystem: Environmental > Aquatic > Marine > Strait...
TTCCTATAAATTCAATTTGACCACTTCCGTTTATAGTTCCTGCAGTATTTCCTCCGGAATTAATAGCTATATAGGTTTTACTAACACCACTTGCATCTATAAGTGTGATTGTTCCATTAATTGCTCCTACTCCATTTTTAAATATTATGGCTGTTGTAGCTGGATTTATCCCAGTGACTGGTATTTTAGTTCCAATATAAGATAAAACAGCTGATCCTGTCGTATTGTCTAATTGTGATCTATTGTTATTTTTAGAAAAAGACTGTGTTACTTCTTGTATAGTACCATCATATTCAGGTCTACTAGTTATAGGATGGTGTCTTTTAAATTTAGGTCTTTCTAAAAAATGTGGTTCAATTAATAATCCTGTTTTGTCTATAGATTTTTGAGGTGTAAATTTCTTAATTAATTCAAATAAAGTATGATCTAAAAATTGCATCCATCTTGTAAAGTCCCAAATATTATATCTATCTTTACCTTTTTCTAATTTTTTAAAATATTGTCTAAATAGGGGCCCAAAACTTGTATAAGTATCTAAAGTTTCTTCTCTTGGGTCTCCTAAGAACTCATCTAAACTAAAAGTACCTAAAGTATAAATTATATCTTCATTTATTTCATTTTGTGGAGATAAAAATACACCAATATTATTAAAATCAGGTACTTGTCTTTCTGTAATTGGAAGTTGAGATAAAATGTCAGGTGATAATATATCATCATCAGTTGATCCTGAGTCTATATATACTTTTTGATTTAAAGGAGATTTACCAATTGTGTTTGGTGTTGGTAAATGATGAGTTTCATTTAAAAGTTCTACATCAGTGTTTAAAAAATAAGTGAATCCTTCTAAATATTCTATATTTTGGTTTGGGTGATGAGATTTTAATAATGGTGTACCTGCTACTGTAAATATAACAGAGTTTGCAAATGTTGATCCTGAAGGAGGAAACACATAAGGATTTGATCCACTAAAAGGCTGGCCACTATAACTTGATCCCGTAGAAAAGAAACCACTTGAACTTAAAATAGCACCCCCCGTAATAGGTCCTACTAAAGGAAGTGTTGGATTAACATTCCATAAATAAGAAGAAGAAGGTAATTGATTATCTGTTTCTGTAATATCAGTTAGTTCAAAAGATAATGGGTATCTTAATATTAAATGATCATAAGATGATGAAATTGAATTACCTCCATATAATAAAGGTTCTAATGCATGTAGTTTTAGGGTCTCATGTGATAATTGTTCTCCAAAATAATATCTTAATTCTGATAAAGCCCCATTATACCCTAGATCAAAAGAACTTGTTACATTATTAGTATAAAAAGAACTTGTTGTTACTTGATCTGTTATTGTATCTTTTATACCTCCTATAAACGCATTAGCTGTTCCATAAGTACCCCCATTATAATAAGGATTACCAAAAGATTCTGCGTTTGCTTGTTCTGTTATAGAAACGGATTGAGTATAAAATAATACTTCCCTTAAATGAGTAGATTGATATGCCCCAAAAGTAAGAGTTGAATTACTACCTGATATTCCGTCTGTAGATAATGTTATATCCCAGAAATTTTTATTATATAAAGGAAAATATTCTGTTTCTGCTATACTTGAAGTAAATTGATGTAAATTTAATCTACCATATTGGGTTCTATCATCTATAATATAAATATCTTCACTGCCTGTATAGGGTTCAATTAATAAATGTAAATCTGAACCTGATATAGTTGTTGGTTCATTTGTAGTTAATGAAAATAGATGTTGTTTATTATTAGATCTATTAGGTTTTACTCTAAATTCTACTGTTTTTGCAGATGCAGATAAAGCGTTTGAAAATGAACTTGTCCAAGTTGTTTGTAAAAACATTCCTTGTTTGTCTCCACTTAAAGAATCTCCTGTTAGTACTTGGGTAAACTTTTCATAAGTATATAATTTTACGTCATCTCTATTAGGATTTGAACTACCAAATTCCTTTATGTCTAATAATGTAGCAGGAATACCATAACAATTAATTAATGCTCTTAAACCCCTTTCTGTTCCTTTAGTTTTTAAAAGATAAGGTGCGTTATGGTATAAACGTTTCCATATTTCTTTTGTTAAGTCTTGTTTAGAGGTAATATCTGTTGTAGCTGTAATTACTGCTGAAGTATCATCAGGAACTAATGTGTTTCCAAATATATATCCTATTAGGTCTTCATTTTCAAATTGATCAAAAGCTTCTATACCTAAACTTTCTAAAGCATAGTATACTAAATCTTTAGATATTCCTAATGTGTGACTATTGTCTCTTATTTGTGTTATTTCTTTTATATGAGTCCATATAGGATCAAATTGTTCTCCAACCATATCACAAAATATCTCAAAAGGTCTGTTTACAGGTTTATCTCCTATATAGGTTGGGGTTAACTTAAATAGTCTATTTGGGTTTTGATTATCAAAAGTTGATGCTGATAATAACTGACCCCCATAATCCTGATGAAAACTATCTTCAGTACCTAACCATAATATTGCTTCTGAAGATGTTGTGTGTGATAGTGGGTAAGGTTGAGTATTACCTGTTTTTGGCCAAGTATAAGGATTTGATCCTGTAGTAAAATATAAGAATTGTTCATATCCACTAAAACCTTGTATTAAATTCTCTTTTTTATTTAAAATAGAAGAAGTTGCTTCAGTAGTTATAGTTGAGACAGATGTGCCTCCTGGTATGTTATATAATTCACTTAATTGTGTGTCATATAATTCTATTAATTTTAATTTATATTGAAAGTTTTTTAATAATTCTACTGAACTACCAAAATGTACAAAATTTTCAAAATGTGAAGGAGTTACTGTTTCAAAATCTATAGAAGATGAATCTACAGGTCTTACATAACTATAGTCTATTTCTGGTATTTCATACCCATCTAATTTAGATATAAGTTTTTGATAAGAAGAAGTAGTTTTTGTTAATAATATATCGTCATAAGATTTAAAAGCTGTGGGTACTGAACTATTTAATCTAGTATCTATTTTAAAATTAGGTCCCTTTATAGTTGTTGTTGTATCTACTGGAGGTAAAGCACCTAAATCGTAAGTCATAACTATAGGTTCTGTTATGTCTTCTACTATATTTAATTTGTCTCCTTCTTTAAAACTACCTGGTAAGGGCTTTAATAATTTTATATTTAATAGAAATTCGTTAGGATTAGATCTATCAATATCAATATTAACTGCTGTTATGTTTTTATTTTCTCCAAAATTTAAAGTAAAATCTCTAAAATATGTAGAGTTTTGTATCTGTGATATGAAAGTTTGAGAATTAGTATCTAAAGATGTATTTCCTCCTTCTAAAGTAGCTAAAGATAATTCTGTTCTAGTTCCTGTTATTTCTTTTATTCTAAAAGCAGGAGTAGTAGTATTAAATATTTTTCTTTTTTGTATATTAACATGAATTTTATAGGTACCTGTAAAAAAACCATTACCATTTAATAAGGATAAAGGATCTATATTTATTTCATCTGTTAAGCCTTGTGTGTTTTTTCCTGTGTTGTATTGTTTAAAATTAGGTATTGAATATAATATAGTATTATTTAAATCTAATATAAATATTTCTATATAATCTTGTGGTCTACCAAACTTTCTATCTACTAATATAGCATTTAAGTCTTCGATATTATTTATATCTACTCTTGATAAAGATTTTTCTTCAATTAAATCCGCCATTTCTTATTTAACTTTGTTTAATTTCACGTATTTCAAGTTCTTGAGCTACATTTACAGAACTTAACATTTCATTTTTATGTTCTAATTCTGATAGTTTATTTTGAAGTTCTTTTATTTGTTTATTTAATCTTTTCATTTTTGTAGAATTAGATGATTGAGGGTTTTCTAAAAAATTTCCACTTTCATTATATAATGTAGTATGAGAATTAGCACCCGTTTTAGGAATTCTAAAAAATATGTCTTTATACATTTGAAAAAAACTTGATATGTTTATCCTGCTTTGTTTTTTTCCTAATTCATTAAAATTTTTATCAATTAATTTATCTGAATCTGTTGAAAGATATGTTTTTTTAGTTAATTTCATTATCTTACGATTTTAAAAAAGTAATCCTCATCATGTATATTAATACCATCATTATTATCTATTCTAAACATTATTTTATAATAACGTTCTGGTTGAAAACCTTCCATCCATAAATCAAAATACATTCCTTCACTATTAGCACTTAATTTAGTGTATGATGTGTCAAAAGGAATTATTACTTCGTCTGTTTCTGCGTCTCTTATACTATAATAGCTTGTATTAGGTAAATATGATGTTTCTAAATAATTTGAACTTGTTGTAAAGGTTCTATCTGGGTATCTTTTTCTTGTAGTTAATCTAAAACGTTGTTTTGATTTTCTTTGAAATTCTCCCTTATTATTATGTAGAGCTAAAAATATATCTCCACTAGTTAAAGTAGTACCACTATGTGAATAAGATGAATCATCCCATCTAAACGTTAATTTAGGAGGATAAATTGTATGAGTATTAGAAGAAAAATATTGTAATTCTCCAAATCCAAAACCGTCTTCCTCAGTCACTGTTGGTTTTTTAATTATAAAGCCATTATTAGGTATTCCCTGAGGATATGCTGCTGTTTGATAAAAGCTTGAAGAATATTTTTTAACTATAGTAGTTACGTCTAAATCTAAATCTAAATCATCATCTGCATAAAAAGAATGTTCTGCTCTAAAATCTGTTCCTGTATACCATATTCCTCCTCCTGGTTGTGTTGTATAAGATCCTGTGTTTATTCCTGGTATAAATCCCGTTATAGGCCATGCTGAAGACGTGTTTTCGTTTCTATAAACCCATGTTGCTCCGTTTGCTGCTTGGTTACTGCCCGTTGTTGTTGAGGGAGGGATAGCACTATATCTTTGTAGTCCTTCTTCAAAAGATTGACTTAAAGGATAAGCTTCTATAATGTGTCCTTGTGTTAGGCTTTTATTTTCACCAGCATATAAATTAAGGGATACTTTAGTATGGTTTGGATCTATTATTTTAGATAATTTATTTTCTATAACATCTTTTATTTCTTGATTATCAAATTTAATTAAAATTCGTGAAGTATAATAAGTATTACCTGTTGTTGATTTCTCTTCTACTAACTCAAGTATTTCGTCACGACCTGCATTCATATGAATACGATCAGGGTGACTATATAATGTTGTATCTTTTTCTGGAAATATTGAATAGTATGCCATTTTAATATTGTTTTATATTACCTTTAATATCTGTGTTAGGGTATTTTATTTCAAAAATACTTGGATCTAGTGAGGGATATATTATACCATCTTTAGTTGATGTTTCAAAATCATATTTAAATCTTGAATATCCGTTTTCTACCCCTGCTAAGTTTTTTAGAGTTACATTTATTACTGATTGTACTCCTTTTACATTACCAATTAAATTATAAATTTCTGATTCTATTATAGGTTGATTTATTTGCCATTTTTCTATATTAAAATAGTTTTTTAATTCTGATATACAATTTAAAATTACTTGTTGGTTGTTATTATTCCTAAATGTTGTTATTTCAAAATCAATTCCAAAATTAATTATAAAAGCATTCATTAAATTAATTGAATCTGTTAGGGGTTTATAATAATTTAAATATGTAGATAGATTTGTTTTTGTAGCGGTATTACATGTTGTTAGTTTTTTATTTCTGTCGTATCCTAAAATATATAAATTTGAAGATAAAAAAGATGCTTCTGAGTCCTTTGTTGTTGTAGTTGTAGATAGTTCAGATGATTTTACTACATAAGTTTTAGCAATACTACCATAAATAGAAGGCATAGATAATGTTCTTACCATATAATCTTCTTTGGTTATTATTCTTTGTTGAGAAGAAAAATTAGCTAAAGTATTTAATCTAATATCTTCAGTATTATCTCCTGATCCTCCTCCTGTTGAGGGTTCTGGATTTGAACAGGCTAATGATTCTCTACAAAAAGATAATAAATTGCCATTTAAATTAGGTTTATTATTTAAAGAAATTGAGGATATTTTGTTAATTGTTTGTGAAAGAACATTTGATTGTATTCCTCCTCCAGTTAAATAAGTAACTGTTAGTGTTGTATTTGAAGGTGCTTTTCCATAAGTTTGAGAATGTAAAAAATTAGCGGGATCTATTGATTGATCTAATTTACTTCTTCCATCTCTTCCTCCTAAACCAATATTATCAGGTATAGGAAGTATTTCTTCATCTGATTTAGATGAATCTCCTGCTCCAAATTGAATTTCTAATATATTTTTATCTGTGAATCTTGTTACGAATCTTCTTGGTGTTTGTTTTATTTTTAATAAATAGGGAGTTTCTGCGTGGTGTTCATATAAAGATATTGTATTACCTTGAACATTAGCTATATCTTCAAAAACTGTGTCTTGAGCTAAGTAAGGTACTTCTGTATATTCGTTTCCATCTGAATCTACTATTGATTGAATTGATATTATATTATCTCCTATTAAATTTAATATTAAAAATTTTTGTAATTCTCCTATATCAAAAGTTTTTATTTTAGTTTCAGCAGATATAACAGGTGTTGATTTTTTTAATAAATAATAAAAAGGTTCTCCATTATTATCTACTGAATATATACTTATTTCTGTAGGGTCAAATGAAGAAGAATGTTCAAATACTACTTGATTTTGTAATGAAAAATTTGTTCCTGTATCTGTTGCAAATGATGTTGGTTTAGATAAAGTTAGAGCATAATCAAAATCAGGAGATTTATCTCCTGTAGTTCCTTTAGCAGGTATTAATTGAAATATATCTAAGTTAGTTGCTGATACTGATGTTACTTTAGGTTTATATCCTAATGTATATGCTAAATGAAATAAATTTGTTCTTTCTTGAGCAGTATCTAAAAATGTTTCTTGTAGTTGAGTATCTACATAATAAGATAAAACATCTCCTACATAGGCAGCCATTTCCATAAACATTAATCCTGGAGACCCTTCTGTAAAATCATTAAAAGTATTAGGATAGTATGTTTTAGTAAAATCTAATAAACTAGATCTAAAACTATTAAAATCTTTATTTAAATACTTTATATCTTTTTCTTGTGTTTTATTTGATATTTTATTATAAGCCATATATTTTTATTTTAATATTCTCCTGTACCTAATGAAATATTTTGACCTTCATCAGGGGAAAAATTAATTTTTATTGCGTCTGATTCATTATTTGCTATAACTTTATAAAATATACTTACGTTTAATTCATGACTGTTTGGGTCTTTTTGAAGTTTTACATTAGTTAATTCTACTTGAGGAACATGTATTTCTACTTGATCATTTATTCTATCTTCTAAACTTTTTGTATCTGTAAAACTTTCAAATAAATAGTTTCTTAATCCTACTCCAAAATCTGGTTTAAATACTCTTTCACCTGGTTCTGTAAGTAATACATTTAACATATTACTTTTCATTTGTTCTTGGGTAGTATACGTAGAATTAAATACTCCAGACCCATCAAAAGGAACAGATACTCCTACAGCTCTATCTTGATCTGTATCTATTGGGTTTATTTGTATATAATTTCTTACGTTTGCCATTTATTATTTTCCTTTTTTCTTAGTTATTGCTTTCATTAAACTACTATAATCTCTTGTTACTGCGTTTGCTACTGGTTCAGGCATTCCTGTTGTGTCCATAGACATAGGAGCTGCAGATGCAAATGGTTGTGATAAATTTACAGATGCATTTCCTGATTGTGTGTTTGTATCTCCTTGTGCTGTTTCATTTAATAAATCATTTAATGCACTATTAGATGTAAAATTTTGTGGAGTAAATGCTTGTTTACCCATTATTTTTTCTCTTAAAGAATTCTTAGTTGTTTTAGGAACTTCAACCTGTCTTTGGGTGTGTTCTATAACTGTTGGTTTTAATTCATCACGTAAATCTTCTTTAAGTGTTTTAATTTCTCTACGTAACGCATAATCTATTTCTTCTCTAACTACTTTTCTAATTAGGTTTTCAAAAGTTTTTGCTTTCATTATTGTTGTGTTTTGTTAATAAATATAATTTTTTTAAGCTTTATAACGTTTATATCCAATCATTTCAAAATCTAAGTTATATAATTTTTCTATATATTCTATATTTTGTGATTCTACAAGTTCATCAAATATTTGATCATATAATTCGTCTAATCCTTTTTCAAATTGTGTTGAGTTAGGTGATTTTACATCTTTAGGTAATGGTAATATTCCTTCATTATATAAATCGTTAGTTATTTGTGGGTGTATTTCTGTTAAATCTCCCATTAATGGGTGGTTTGTAAAATCTTTATCTGAAAAAGGATCTAAATCTGTTGATGTTAATGGTTGTCCTATTTGATATCCTCCTATTACTATAGGATTTGTTAAATCATCTTTTGTAAATACAGGTTTATTTGATAATGTTTGATCTGTTCCTGTTCCTAATCCTGATTGGTTTGTTAAATTTGTTTGAGATGTAGAACTATTTGCGTTATTAAAAGCGTCGTTAAATAAGTCTGTGTTATTGGTTGCGTTTTCAAGAGCGGTTGAAAAGTCATCTTGGGTAAATCCTGGATATCCAAGTTCATTTAAGAATTCTTCAGGAGATTGTGCTTTAGAATTATTTGCTGCTCCTCCTGATGTACCTCCATTACATTTACCAAACATTAACATCATCATTAATTCCATTAATTGTTTTAACATCATTACAAGTCCTATTATAGCAGCTAATGCTGCTACTACTTTTAAAATAGTACTTAATAGTTTTTTTACGGTTCCTAAAACATCTGTTAGAAATGATCCTACATTTTTTACTGTTTGTTCTAAGTTCTTTTTAAAACCATCTGCTTTTTCTCTTAATTCTTTTGCTTTTCTTGTTGTTTTACTGTCATGTTTACTACCCGGTTCAGGCCCTCCTGATCTAGATTTAGATTTAAAAGTGTCTGCTTTTGCTTCTGTTTTTGAAGCTTCTTGTTCTTTTTCTTGGTCTTCTTTTTTTAAATTTTTATCTTCTGCTATGGATTCTGTTTGGCCTTTTAATACATCTTTAGACTCTTCCATTGTTTTTTTAGCTTCTTCAGTAACTGTTTTTATTTTTTCACCTGCGGCTGCCATTTGTGCTTTAAAAAATTTAAATGCCGCTATTTTCATCATAATATCTTTTACACCTGGAGCTCCCATAGCTCCTGCTATCATTCCTGTTGCTGCATTCCGTACTGCTCCTTCTACTCCTCCTTGAAGTTGTTTTTGTACTTCTCCTCCTAATTTATTTACTAATCCTGCTGCTGCTCCTTTCGCTTTATTAGCTGCGTTTGTTTTTAATTCATTAAATTTTTGTTGTGCCTCTCTTTTTCTTTCTAATTCTTCAATTTCCTTTTTAGTTAACCCATCTGTGTTTATTGGGGGTAAGGGTTCTGGTGTTTTTTCTACAACATCAATAATTGGGTTTTTAATATTAAGTTTTGGTTTGGGGATAGGAATAGTTGCAATTAAGGAAGTTAAAGGATCAAAATCTGCTAAAAAGTTAGAAGGTACTCCTGTACCACACGCTAATACATTTTTTACTGTTTTAGGGTTAGGCATTATTCCCTTTAAATCCGCTAGTTCTTCTTTATGTGGAATTTGACCATTAGGCATTTTTAATTTAACTGCTCCTAGTGTTTCTTGGATTTTATTTGATATTTCTGCTTGTGCGTTTAATGGCATTTTTATTTTTTTATAAATACATGTTGGCTTTTAATGGTACGTAACATTTTTCTTAATTCTCCTACACTTCCCTCTTCAGAATCACCTTCACCATCCCAATCTTTTATTAAATTTTTCCATACTTCTGTTTTAGGAGATGATAATTTTCCAGCGGCTCCTGTTACATATAAATTATCATTACCTAATTTTTCTAATATTTTTAATATAAGATCAAATAATTTATCCATTAATTGTTGGTTCTTTAAACCTAATATAGCAGGTTCATTAGCATATGATTTAGGTTTATTTTTCCCCCCTTTAGGTACATCATCCATACCTAAAAATATGTTAGGAGCATTAATCATTATATAATTTACATTGTTTTCTTCTTGAGCTACACCTTCAGGATGTTCTGTGTTTAGGTGTATACTTCCTCTTGTACTTAATGATATAAAATTTTGAGAAAACATATGAATATCTCCTCCTGCTGAATATGTTGCTTTTTCTCCTTGATCTGAAGCTAATCTAGCGTTAAAAATTAATCTATCTGAGTTTATTATTACTTGTCTTCCTTCATAAACAGCAGGAAATATAGGAGTATAAACAGAAGCTTTGCCTGTTTTTTCTATATCCGCCATAAAATTAGTTATATTTAGATCATTTGCTATGTTTATTTCTTCTGCCATTTTTTTGTTTTTACCATTCTTCAATATATGTTATTTGCCATCTATATCCTACACTCCATTCTTTATTACTAATAGGTTTAGTTAATTCGGAATTTTCATAATGACCAATTTGCTTCATCATAGTTATTTTAGGAATACCATCACTTAAAAATTCTTCAAAAGTGGCAAACATATGTCCAATAGATGAAGTATGTGTATCATATATTATTCTTAGAGCTTTTTGTTTAGAGTCTTCTTTTATTTCTTCAGATTTCATAGCTTTTCCTCCATTTCTTGCTCTTCCTACACCTGCTACATCAAATACATCTTTTCCAAATTTGCTTTTTCCTAAGAAATAATCAAAAGGACCCGGTGGGGGTGGTGGAGGAGGATCTTGTAATCCTAAACTTTGACCAAATGATGTATCATCAAATTTTACAAAAACTTCACCAAGTTTTTTTCCTTTAGGTACTACATATTCGTGTAGGTAGTTTATAGAGGTTTTAGCTATTGCTAGTGGATCCATATGAAGAGGAACGTTAGGGGATCTTCTTCCTCCTTCTTTAATTATTTGTATATCTATTTGTTGATACATTTTACCTACATCTATAACATGCATTAAGTATCCTTTTTTTCCTACATGAGGATCTGGACTTGTTATAGTAAAATGTTTAGTACCAAAGTTAGGATAATTTTCTAATTTTGCTAATAATCCATTAGCATATGAAGCACAATACCAATTTCTTCTTACTTTAGCATTCCATTTACTACATTGGTTGTCATTAACGCTTGAACCTGCCTTAAAGAAAGCACAATTTTCACATCTAGATTTACCTTGTTCTGATTCTGCTCTATTATAATAATGAGTGTCTACATAATCACTAGTAAGGCCCTCTCCTTTAAAAGACTCATAATAATAAGGTACATCTCCTAAATCTGATAATCTATAAGCTTCTGGTAAATTACCATCTATAGCTTCTTTTTCAGGTTCAACAGGTGTATCGTAATATCTTGATGTGTCTTCCTCATCAACCATCCCTGCTTCTTCTTCTGAGATGCTAGAAGTTGCAACAGTTTCTACTTCTTCTGTTGTTTCTTCTGTTGTTTCTTCTGTTGTTTCTGTTGTTGTTTCAGTTGTTTCTATTGGTTTTTCTTTAGATTCTTCTTCTGTTGTTTCTGAAGATCCAGCTTCTTTTGATGTTACAAAATCTGTAGGGCTTTCCATAAAATTAGAAGCTGCTTTATTATCTTCTTCCTTCGTTTCAACATTTAAACCAAAAGAATACCAACACATTTCTGCTGCTACTTGTAAATTTTCTATGTTTTGTGTAGAAGTTAAATATATAGATGAAGGATCTAAATTTATATCTTCAATTGTATGTTCCCATCCTTTATTGTCTAATTCTTTAGGTTGGCCGTTTCTTATAATAGTTATAGGATCTCCATTCTTAGACGCTCCTCCTTTAGACCAAGGACTTAAACTAGCTGTTGGAAATTCATATCCTTCTGCTCCTGTTTCTTTATCTTTTTTAACACCCCTTGCTGTTGCACCTAATCTAATTGAATTACCAAATCTTCCTTCTGTAATATGGTCTCCTTCATAAGGTAATAGAGGTTTTATATTTAAATATTCTTTAAAATAGTTTCCTAAAGGTATATTTAAATCGACTTCTCCATCTACTGTTCTTCTTACTAAACCATCATACCCATAATCTTCTCCTTTAAAAATTTCAGATTGATCTTCTTTATAATTTTGAACTGCAGGTAAAGTATTATGGTGGGGATGGTTCCATAAATTTATAGGGGGGAAATAATAATCTGTTATACTAATTCTATTTTCTAAATAATCTTTACTTGTTAAAGTAATTACTGTTACTACTTCATTTATAAGGGGATAGTATTTTAAAAAAGGGAATAAGGGTTTTGCAACACCATCATATAAGCTTGAATTTATTCTATCATTAGCATCAACGTTTATATTATTTAATCCTGTAGATCTTTTTCTAATTTTATTATAAAAAATTAAACCTACTGCATCATGCCCTCCATAAGAATTAGCTATATTAGTGTTAGGATCTAATATTATTTTTTTAACTTTACAAGGAACTAATCTACCTCCTACATTAAAAAGATTGTTAGCTGTGTTAAATTTTTGACTATTATTTATCCTTGCCATCTTCTGGTGCCTTTATTTGTTTAGGTTCTTCAACAGTTTTAGCTATTTCCTCAGCTACATCCATTAATTGATCCATTTCTTCAGTAGTTAATAATCCACCATCTCCTGAATTAGCTGTACTTGATGATAAACGTTGTACTATAGCTGCCATTTTAATTAGTTGGTCGTCATTTTTAACACTTATTTCCATATATTCCTTAATTAGGGGGACTACAACAGTAGCATCACCTAAAGATTGGACTAAAGGACGTAATTCAGCAATTAAAGATGCAAGTTGTTTTGCTTTTTTCTTTTGGTTACTGTGAATTTCTTTTAATAAATCTCCGAAGGATTTATCATCAAAAAGTATTTGATTTAATGAATCCATATTGTTTTATTATAAATATGGAATTTTTAGACTTTTACATATCCTGTTTCAACATATTCACTATACAACTCTTTATATTTTTTTCTTAATATTTTAGTTACTTTAGTAATTACAGGAGTATCTACATCTGTCATTTCTCTGATATAGATGTATAGTGCTTTTTTATTAAAAATCTCTAAGTTTTCTCTACGTTTAAATAATGTATTTATAGCATCACAAACTCTTCTATCTTTAGCTTTTTTAAATATAGTAAACATATGTTTATCTGTGTATTCGGTAAAATAATCTATAAAATCTTTTATGTCTTGTTTACGTTCATCTCTACCTAATTGACGTAAAACCCCATCATCCTCATCTGCCGCTGTAGGGTCACATTTTGCTTTTTTCTTTTTATAATTAGTATTATTATAAAGAATAAGATAATTTTTACCCACAATTGAAAAATAACTAAATGCTTTAGTACCTTTTTCTGGTTTAAAATAATCTAGTTTTTCTAAAAGAAAACAAATTACTTCATGTTTTAAGTCTTCTAAATCATCTACTTCTGTATAATAGAATTTAAATGTATGAATAAGGTTTTCAGCTAATTTATAAAAAGGATAATGTATTCTTCGAGCAAATATGTTGTCTCTTTCTTCTTGATTTGATGAAGCTAAATATTCTTTTATAGCTGCGTCTGTGTCTGGTGTAAAATATTGTTTTTTGGTTCTTTTTCTTCCTCTTTTTTTAGGTCCCGGCTCAAGAGAACCAGTAATCACTGGTTCTGGGGGAGGAGTAGGGGCATACTTAAGTTTTGACATGTGGTTTTTACTAATTTTTATTTAAGGGTAAACTCGTTTAGAGCTTCTTGAATTTTTTCTACTTCTTTAAAGAAAAAACCAATTTCATCATCTGCTACAAATGAGCCTTTTTGGTCTAATTGTTTTAATCTTGTATCACAAGCATTTATTGCTTCACTTTGTTTTGATATAAAATCTTCTAATTTTTCATTTTTTTGGATTAAATTTCTAACAACAAAAAAAGAAGTTGTTATTACTACTGTTAATATAATACTAAGTGTTATCATAATTAATCTTTAAAAAATGAATCTATAACATCTAATGTTGCTGATGCTAATTTTGGATTGTTTTCTGTGTTTACTTTTTTAGCTGCTCTAAGTGTTTTATCACCTTTCGAAGCGTTTGCTGGTTTAGATGGTGTTTTTGGGTTAGCTGAATTATTCCACAACTCAAATTCAATTTGAGCAGCCATATGATCTGCTTGATGCATTAATAATGGTAAGTGAGTTCTTAATCTAGTTTCTTTTTGACCAGACATAAAGTAAAACTTATTTGACTCATCATATAAACCATCATGGATTTTAATTGTAATGAACTCGTTTTGAGTTACTTTACATCCAATTTCCTGTAGTATAAATAATGATCTTTCTGGAACTTTCATTGCTGGAATGTCAGTGTTAAACTTATACATTTGACCTAATTTATCCATATGCCATTGTGAATCGTTTGGTTGATAGTATTCGCCTTCTTGTTGACCCATCTTGCCTAAATCATGGAATAATGCTGCGAAATGCATTTCTTCAACAGTATATGTGGATATATCACCACCCATTGCTTTCCACGTTTTATATAATTCATTTGCACAATCATAGACACGCAAAACATGATCAGTATAACCACCTGCAAATGCTGAATGGTGCCAATTTTTACTTGAAGCAGGCATCATCATCATTCTTTCTTTATACTTGTCTAAAAATGGTAATAATATGTCTGTTCTTTCTTTTGAAAAACATGTTCCTATTACACTTACATAACGGTCCCAATTTGCTTGGATTTTTTCTGCTGATAACATATTATAAATTTCTTGTTCCTGATGTACCTCTAGCTCCTAAACCTCCTGTTTGTGATATGGTAATTATATTCTGCATTTCTTCATATCTTTCTTTTAATTGCCCTTCTTCCATAAAACGAATAGCTGCTGCATTCTCGCCTCTTTTAATTAAATCTCTTAAAGTAGCTAAAGAATTATCTAATCTATCTAATGCTGTTTGTAATTGTGTTGTGTATTTCATAACTTATTTTTTATTTTGCTTAACTGTAATATCTTTCTTTAGCCTATCCAAATCTTTTTTGCGAGGTTTTTTTCTTTTTATTTTTTCTGTAGTTGGATAATATTCCTCTGTCCATTTTTCAATGTCTCTAATTTTCATTTTTATATTTTTCGTATTGTAAATTACACCAAATCATATTTTCTTTTAAAGATTTTTTAACATCTGGTGGTATATTAAGAAAGTCTGTTGTTTCAATTAAAAGACCTATAGCTGTTATGCGGGTTAAATCAGATTTAGTCCCCTTTTCTTGTATAAGTGATTTTAATAATTCAACGCTTTTAAGATATTCGTCTTTTTTTACTTCTGCTGCTGATTGTTGTTTTTGTAGTTCGTGTTCTTTATCATTATCATCAAAGAACGACATTATATTAGTCCCGGAGCGGTGTATACCCTTTAATTCATCCGCTTTTTCCATTCGCTTCAGTGTTTCTTCTATATTTTTCGGGTTGTATTGTGTCATGTGTTCGGTGTTGCGGTCCGCCGTTTCGACCTAAAAACCCCTACAGTAGTAGGATAGTACTAATATTTTAGGAAACCAAATTATTTTAACCAAGTAATTTATCAAATGAAACATACATTTGACTATTGGAAGCTCCAACTAATCCTCCACCTTGAGGAAGTCTTTTTATTAAATCTGGATGATTTATTAATTTTTCAGTACTAAAACCCCAAAATCTACAATCCCCATCATCTTTTACATTAACTAAGAA
>Ga0181391_1000271_pt1 | contig 15478 bp, 15 predicted proteins | sample 14SPOviralmetaG_FD_130080 | JGI IMG/M metagenome (GOLD analysis project Ga0181391, IMG submission 130080) | Marine viral communities from the oligotrophic San Pedro Time Series (SPOT) site, San Pedro Channel, CA, USA - 14 SPOT_SRF_2010-08-11 | ecosystem: Environmental > Aquatic > Marine > Strait...
CTTGAGCGTATGATCAAACTTTCAGGACGCAGTGGCGTAATGGGAATGAACACCAACGTTATTGTTGCTGAGAGTGTTGAAGTTGTTGAAGACGAAGTCAGCGAAGAAGCATTTATTGCTAAAGAAGCAGACGAAGACGACGAAGACGACGAAGAAGAAGTTGATGAGTCATTTGAAACTGTAGAAGAAGAAACTGTAGAAGAAGACACAGTTGAAGTTCCAGTAAGTGCGCTACAAGAACTAATGAAACTTGCAGGCTACGAAGAGTTCAAAATTGATGAGTATGCTAACGAGCCAGAAGAAGAGTATAGCAGTGCTGAATACCAGATGGATCTAGGCGGTGGACTAAATGGTCCTAAGAAAGCATATGCTGCAGCCGCTGGTGGTGACAACCCAATGGACCAAGAGGCAACTGAAATCGAAGAAGACAACAAGTTAACTTTTGAAGGCATGTACAAGCGTTACATGAATCAGGTTGTTGAAGAAACACTAGAAGAAAAAGAATAAAAAACAATAGGCACTGTTTTTTGCAGTGCCTATTTTTCTGACTAAATATTTGTATGTACATCAGAGACGAATACACACAAGTGTTTCGAGAATGTATCCTAGAGACGCAACACCAAACAGGCTATGAGTTGCCTGAAGATTTGCAAGCATATATTGCTATATTGCTTGGAAGTTTTGTTGACCGTCCTCACTTTCTACCCAAAGACAGTTTTGCACAAGCATACATGACACTAAAGGATCCAAAACATTTGAGCGCAAAAGAACTAGCAGATGTGTGTTTGTTTGTTGTGGGTGTGTTTCCAAACATGGGCAGGCGCTATGGACTAGAAAGTAATTATTATACAAGCATTGGGGTAAGCAGTTATGATATTGCTGCACAAGGACTTAACCGTACACTGTTTGAGCAGTTGCGCGATAGATTTGATATTGCTAGTGAAGTTATCAAACTAACCACTACACCACCAAAGCCAAGCATACAGATAGGAATATAATGAGCAAAAACTTAGACGGAGTATTGGTAAAACAAGCCAATCGCAGGCAAACTTTTACACACAATGAAATCAAAGAGTTTGCGTCAAGTGCAGATCCTGATACTGGCCCTGGATATTTTCTCGAAAATTATTTCTACATACAGCACCCTGTCAGAGGTAGACTGTTATACAAGCCATATGATTTTCAAAACGAATTAATAGATGTGTATCACAACAACAGATTCAGCATCAACTTGCTGGGTAGACAAATGGGCAAGACCACAACAGCCGCTGGATATTTGCTGTGGTATGCAATGTTCAAACCCGACAGTACCATACTGATTGCAGCACACAAGTTTGCTGGTGCGCAAGAGATCATGCAACGCATACGTTATGCATATGAACTGTGTCCTGATCACATCAGAGCAGGAGTGGTCAGTTACAACAAAGGCAGCATAGACTTTGAAAATGGGTCACGCATTGTAAGCACAACAACCACAGAAACAACTGGACGTGGCATGAGTATTACATTACTGTACTGTGATGAGTTTGCATTTGTGCGCAACACAATTGCCCGTGAGTTTTGGACATCAATCAGTCCTACACTAGCAACAGGTGGTAAGGCCATAATCACAAGCACACCAAACAGCGACGATGACCAGTTCTGGATGATTTGGAAAGCAGCAAACAAAACCATGGATGAACATGGCAATGAAACTGAACGTGGTGTAAATGGATTCAAAGCATATATGGCAAAATGGAATAGACATCCAGAACGTGACGAAGTGTGGGCCGAGCAAGAACGTCACAGTGTTGGCGAAGATCGTTTCATGCGTGAACACGAATGTGAACCTATCATTTGGGAAGAAACACTCATAAACAGCATGTATCTTGCTAGTATGGAAGGCATAGAACCAGTACAAAAACAAGGCACAGTGCGTTGGTATAAAAAACCTAATGCAAACAGCACATACATAGTTGCACTAGATCCAAGTTTGGGCACTGGCGGCGATCCTGCAGCCATACAAGTATTTGAAGCACCCAGCATGGAACAAGTTGCTGAATGGCGACACAACAAGACACCCATACCGCAACAGATACAAATTCTCAAAGCCATTTGTGAATACATTGCAGAAGAAACAAGAGTGAACAGCACCAACATTTACTACAGTGTAGAAAACAACACCATTGGCGAAGCAGCACTGATCAGTATTGCAGATATAGGTGAAGAAAATATACCAGGTATTTTTCTCAGTGAACCAAAACGTGCAGGCAATGTGAGAGCATTCCGGAAAGGTTTTAACACCACAAACAGAGTAAAACTCAGCAGTTGTGCAAAACTTAAAACACTTATAGAGTCAAGTAAGATGCACATACGCAGTAAACCGTTGATAAGCGAGCTCAAGACTTTTATTGCTGCAGGCGGCAGTTATGCTGCCAAACAAGGAGAAACAGATGACCTTGTGATGAGCACAATACTGGTATTGCGCATTGCAAATGAACTCAAAAACTATGTGCCAGAACTTGACAACAGTTTGCGTGATGGCAGTGAAGACTATGATCAACCCATGCCCTTCATAATGTTATAAGAGCATAAATACTTTATCATGAGCCAGATAAGCAAAGAAATATTTGACAAAATTCGAACACGTTTCAGCAACGTTCAATTGGGCGATAGTGAAGGCAAAACCACACTAGACAGTGATCAGGCTGTATTTTTTGAGTTTGATTACAAAGATCGCGGAAGCATTGTTATGAATTTGCAAGATGATTTGATAAAGATATACTTCAACAATGATATGATCAGTGAAATGGACAGCGAGCAAAGTGACAATTGGTATTCTTGGTTACGCAACATGCGCCAATATGCACACAAAAACATGTTGAACTTCGAAGTCAAAAACATTGACAAGCAGAGATTAGATCGCAAAGACTTTGAATATTTGGTAAAGAATAGCGGACAACAGGAAGAACTTACCATGGAAAGTAAAATGTACGGTAGCAAGAAAAAGAGCTATCAAGATCTAAACGGAGCACGAATGGTTGTAAAACATGCTCGCACAGTGGACGAAGAGAAGCGTGGTGCAAGAAGCAGAAACATTAGTGCAGTATATATTGAAAACAAAGACGGCGAACGCTTTAAATTTCCTAACACATACTTGCCTGCAGCAAGAGCAATGACACGTCACATCAGCAATGAGGGATATCCAAACGATGAACGTGGCAAACACATTCTTGACATCATGGCAGAAATGATGGACCTACGCAAGTTCAGCCGCAGAACCAAGCGTCAAGAGTACACCGAAGAGGCTCGTGAAATTATCGGTGATGCCACTGACAGATATTATGGCTTAAAAGACACACTAGAGTCAATGAAAAAGCAAACAGGTTACGAACAGTACTTTGAAAACTGGTCACCAGATCAAATTGAAGTGGATGAGAATGATTTAGAAGATCTTAAAATTAAACTCACACGTGAAATGTTTGATGACGAACTAAGTGACACACTTACCAATGTAGGAAAGGCAGTTGCAATGGGTAAAATTAAACGCGAAGAAGAAGAAAACCGTATGGGCAGTGAAGCAGCCAATTTGAAAACATTTGCTGCCAGCAGTGATCCTATTATGATGCATCCAAATACAGAAGGTGATGCAGAACTACGCAACTATCAAATGTTTATAAAAAACAGCAACATGCCAGTTGAAAAGCGCAACCTTGCAATGGTACAACGTATTATGATGGAACTGTCAAATCGCATGGTAGATGATGCACTAGCAAGTGCTATTGGTAGACTAGACATGGATAACAGCAGCGATGCTGCAACAGCATTTGCCATGGCTAAAAAGTATCTAAAAGGCGAAACACAAACCCAAATGCCAAAAGCCAAAAAAGATCTCTTTGGCAAAGACAAACCAGTTGAAAGTTGGGATGACTTTGAACGTGCAGTTGAATCAACTGTAGACGAGTCTGTGGTACAGGAAGGCACATGGAGTTTGCCAGAAAATGAAGCAGAAGCAATGAAACTTGCAGCAATGATGGGTGAGCCTATTGCACTTGGTGATGGTGGCAATAATGCTGCAGATGCACTGGGCGGACTAATAGGTGATGATGAATTGTTTGATGACCTAGGTGTTGCAGGTGACAAAGATCCAGAAGGTGATGCTCGTGGCATTATTATTGGTTGGATGATGGAACATGTTGATGATTACGGCGCAACGTATAAAGAAACAATGCAAATGGCATTGGACAAGATCCGTGCAGATGGTAATGACAGTGGTATTACTATTCCAAGAACATTTGGTGCGCAACAGGACCGCGCTTACAACACAAGTAGTACACAAGGCGAGCGTATGGGCAGTAATGCAGACGACATGAAGGAAGACACAGTGTCTGAAGACCGTGAAGTAATGGTTAAAGTAACAAATATTGAATATGATGGACCAACACTTGATAAACTTCCAACAGATAAAACTGTAAAAGTAATGGTGCCTGCTGGTGCCGATGATGAAGAGGTATATGATATGGTTGCAGATAAACTTGAAGATCAACATGGTACTAAAGTAAGTGGCTTTGATATGAAGTTTGGCGAAAGCATTGAAGAAAGCATGTGTTCACTAAAGTGTAAGTATTGCAGTGATATGCTAGGACACCCTACTACAGATTGTGAGTATGACAGTATGGATCCAAAAGGCGACAATTGGTACATGGTAGACATTGACAGAGATGGTGATGCAGATGTTGCTATTAGTAAAACATCAATGCGTCACGATCACGGGCATCATGCAGCAATGCACGACGATGTCCAAGAAGGCAAGATGAGCGATCTACACCAGCACATTGGTGAAATGATTGCAGACGGCGCTAGTAATGAAGAAATTAAAAAGATGCATCCAATGGTAAAAGACAGCGATATTGATAGTATCCGCAGAGAAATGGACGAGTCAGTTGTACAAACAGATGAAGCATCAGACATGATTGCAAAGATGAAGGCAATGGCAGGCGTAGGGTCAAATGTTAAATCAAACCATGGCATCCGTGAAGGCGAAGCAGGCTATCAAATCACACCACGCAGTATTGTTGCACGTGAAATGCGCAAACTGCAAGACATAGCAAACAAATAAACAGTTCAAAGGGAAGAAAACAGGGTCTACGGACCCTGTTTTTTTGACACACATGCATGAATGTGTTATAATACATTATGAATTTTCAAGATATATTTTGCAGCAGTCCATGGATACACATGAGGATTACCAATCAAGGTAATCTTGTTTTCTGCAGAGCTGCAGGATCAACCACACAAACCGATTATAATATCAGCAACACTGACATTGTAGAATATTTTCAAAATCATATGAGTGAATTTAGACAACAATTGTTGCTAGGACAACCGCTCAAACAGTGTCATAGATGTTATCAAATGGATAAACACGGAAAAGTTAGTCTTAGAAAAAAACAACTTGCTAAGGTTGGAGTCGTTCCACAGCACTTTGAGAAAACACTAGTAAGCAGTACTTTTGCAGATGAATTTGACTATAGTTTACATAACAAAGGACACACAACACTTTTGCCTGTTGATTGGCAAATTGATCTAGGAAACTATTGCAACAGTGCTTGTATTTTTTGTACACCTTATGATAGTTCGAGACTTGCTAAAGAGTTATACAATCTTGGATTTATAACTGAGCAGCCAGCAAAAAGTTGGACCAGCGATCCAGAGCTTGTTGACAAATTTATACAGGTGTTGGAATCTGTGCCATCTTTGGAATATCTACATTTCATTGGCGGTGAGCCCACAATCAATCCAGCCTTTAAACGCATATTGGATAGACTACACGCAATTGGCAAGACAGAACCTATTGTGGGTTTTACAACCAATCTTACTGTGTATGATGATGCTTTAATAAGCAAACTTGCTAAATTCAAAAATGTACACGTTGGTATAAGCATCGAAACATTACACAGAGTAAATGATTATTTGCGTTATCCAATTGACACAAAGCAAGCAATATGCCAGTTAGATCGATGGATACAAACTGCATCTCAATACAATTGGAGTTTACAGATAAGAACAACTCCTACGCTTTTTAGTATCAATTATTTAGATGAGTTATACGAGTATGCTTACCAAAATAATGTAACCATAGAGGCCTGTAATTTTATAGAAGACCCAGCATTTATGCGTCCAAGTGTGTTACCAAAATCATATAGACTTGAAGCAGCACAAAAATTACAAAATTGGATCAATATGTACAATGACGATATCCAAGATGATGTATTGAATGTAAGAGATCCTAATCAGACTAGGTCATATTTACTTCAAGACGCCCAAAGTTATGTACACTATCTACAAAACGAATTAGATGAAACACACCGGTTGCCGGATTTGATAAACTACATTAAAGAATTAGAATCTGTTAGGAACAACTGTATTTTAGATTATTTGCCAGAATATGAAAACTTTTTACGATCTGCAGGATATTAAAACTGATATCACTGTAATTATTAAACTAAGTCCAATTTGTGACAACGGTAATCCTTTGACTAAAGTTTGTGTAAACAATCGCGTACTGCACAACGATATTTTGTCAAATAAAATAGCAGTAACCGATACAATCAATATCCACAGTCCTGTACATATCAGTGTAACATTGTCAGACAAAATATATAGCAGTGAATTAGAAACTGCATTGATCATAGACAGTATATCCTGTGATGACATAGAACTAATACCAAAGTGCTTGCACACTGTTGTTTACAACAATGATCACAACCAGTCTGGCACTACAAATTATTTAGGATACAACGGAACTTGGTCATTGGATATACCCATACCGTTTTATCACTGGTATCATCAACTATCTGGTCACGGATTGTTGATTTACCCAAATACAAAAAAACCACAAAATCACACTAAAAGATATTGACCTGCTAAATACATTATCATATACTGTTATCAGTATGCGATTTAGGCACATACTAAAACTTAAACATAGGCTAATAATAGGCACATAGGAGAAAACACAATGGCATCTTTAGCAGAAATCCGTGCAAAACTTAAAGCACAAGAATCACGTTCAGAACGTAGTGGCGGCGACAACGCAATTTTCCCACATTGGAATATTCCAGAAGGCAGCACTTCAGTAGTGCGGTTCTTACCTGATGGTGATCCTAACAACACATTCTTTTGGGCAGAAAGACTTATGATTCGTTTGCCGTTCAATGGCGTCAAAGGCGACATGAACAGCAAGCCTGTTGTGGTGCAGGTCCCATGTGTAGAAATGTGGAATGAGACCTGTCCAATCTTGACTGAAGTTCGCACCTGGTTTAAAGATAGTTCACTAGAAGAAATGGGTCGCAAGTATTGGAAAAAGCGTAGTTATATTTTCCAAGGCTTTGTGAATGAAAACTCACTTCAAGAAGATAACACACCTGAGAATCCAATTCGCAGATTTGTTATTTCACCAAGCATCTTTACACTGATCAAAGATGCACTGATGGATCCAGACATCCAAGAACTCCCTACTGATTATGATGCAGGACTGGATTTCCGTATCACTAAAACAACCAAAGGTCAATATGCTGACTACAGCACATCAAAGTGGGCTCGCAAAGAAAGTGCGCTCTCTGAAGTACAACGTGCGGCTATTGAAACACATGGTTTACACACCTTGTCAGACTACTTGCCCAAGCGTCCAACTGAAGTTGAGATCAATGTTCTCAAAGAGATGTTTGAAGCAAGTGTGGATGGACAAGCATACGACGTTGAGCGTTTTGGACAATACTATCGTCCATATGGTGTAGATGCTCCTGCAGGTACAGCACAGTCCCCGGCTGCTCCTGCTCCAGCAGCACCTACTCCAACACCAACCACAGAAGCAGCACCTGCAGCAACAGTTCCATTTGAGACAGCACCTGCAGCACCTGCTCCTACAGCAGAACCAACTCCTGCACCGGTACCAACTCCAGCAGTGGAAGAAGGTAGTAAAAGTGCAGAAGACATTCTAGCAATGATCAGAAGTCGTCAATCTTCATAAGGTATCTGCAGAGGGCGGCCTAAGTGTCGCCCTCCATTCTCTCAACAAAGGAAGGTAATCACATGGCAAAACCGTTTGACGTAAGTAAATTTAGAAAAGACATAACAAAAAGCATTGATGGACTAAGCATTGGCTTTCATGATCCCACAGACTGGGTCAGCACAGGCAGTTATGCACTTAACTGGCTCATAAGTGGTGACTTTTACAAAGGCGTGCCTATGGGCAAAGTCACAGTGTTTGCTGGTGAATCTGGTGCAGGTAAAAGTTATTTTGCAAGTGGAAACATTATTAAAGCAGCACAAGATCAAGGCATCTTTGTTGTAGTAATTGACAGTGAGAACGCACTGGATGAAAGTTGGCTGAAAGCACTGGGTGTGGACACAGACGAAAGCAAACTGCTTAAACTAAGCATGAGCATGATTGATGATGTTGCTAAAACATTCAGCACATTTATGGCAGACTACAAAGCAATGGCAGAAGAAGAACGTCCAAAGGTACTGTTTGTACTTGATAGTTTGGGCATGATGATGACACCCACAGATGTTGACCAGTTTAACAAGGGTGACATGAAAGGCGACATGGGTCGTAAGCCCAAAGCACTGACTAGTCTTGTGCGCAACACAGTTAACATGATTGGCAGTTACAATGTGGGCATGGTGTGTACCAACCACACATATGCAAGTCAGGACATGTTTGATCCAGATGACAAGATCAGTGGTGGACAGGGCTTTATCTACGCAAGTAGTATTGTTATTGCAATGCGTAAACTAAAACTCAAAGAAGATGAAGCAGGCAACAAAGTAAGTGATGTGCGTGGTATTCGTGCTGCATGTAAAGTTATGAAAACACGTTATGCAAAACCATTTGAAGCAGTGCAAGTTAAGATTCCATATGAAACAGGCATGGATCCTTACAGTGGACTTATAGACTTGTTTGAGAAACAAGAATTACTTGTAAAACAAGGCAACAGACTCAAGTATATCACAGCCGCGGGCGAAGAAATGATTGAGTTTCGCAAGCAATGGACTGGTGAAAAACTTGAAGTTATTATGAAAGATATCTCTGAAGGAAAGGTAAATACCGAGCCAACAGCAGAACTAGAGTCAGAAGAGATTGTAGAAGCAGCAGTTGAAGCAGACAACGGAGAAGAATAATAATGGAAGAAAAAGACTTGATTGTCGAGTCTTGGCAAGTTCTTTCTCAGTACATCAAAGATAAACAACAGGCTGCTGATCACTACATCAACAGCCTGATTGACTTGGGTGTTGACGAGCAAGACTTACTAGCACTAGTAGATAACAAATATCTTAAAAATTCCCTAGAAGATCAAGGCATCTTAGAAGATGAATATGAGGAAGAATTTGACTGGGAAGATTAAATTTCCAATTGACACACCCACAGCCTGCAGATGGAAATGGGCCTGGAGTAGTATATACTTGAACAATGGCGAAACCAGCAGTTGTCATCGTGCTAGTGTAAGCACAATTGACGTAAACAATTTTGATACTTTTCACAACACACCAGAAAAAATCAGTGCAAGAAAAACTATGTTGGATGGTAAATGGCCAGCCGGCGGCTGTGAATATTGTGAACGTATAGAAAATGCAGGCGGCACAAGCGATCGGATCTATCAAAGTAGCAAACCAGGCATTCCTCCTGAACTTGCTGAAGATCCAACTGAAACTTCTGTAACACCAGTTGAACTAGAAGTGTTCATCAATAATATTTGTAATCTAAAATGTATATATTGCAAGGGTTCACTGAGTAGTTCAATTGCAGCAGAAGATGCAAAGTTTGATACACAACTTGCCAGTTTTGCTGATAATGCTTATCAAACAGCAAACAATGATGCACTGTTATTTGACAAATTTTTATCATGGTATGATAAAAACGGAAGTAAACTGCAACGTCTAAATATACTAGGCGGAGAACCACTGTATCAGAAAAAATTCTATACACTACTTGACATCATTGAAAAGCAGAGAAACCAGAATCTTGAACTTTCAATCACAACAAATCTAATGACACCACAAGCACATATTGATAAATTCTACGAAATTGGAATGAGAATGCTGCGCAATAACAGTGTAAAACGCATAGACTTGGTGTGTAGTGTAGAAGGACTAGGGCAAGGCCAAGAGTATGTTCGTAATGGTTTTCAAACAGATCAATGGAAACAAAACTTTGAACATTTTTTATACAACAGTGATTTTAACATAATGTTACTAAGCACTGTAAACATATTGGTCATTGATGATATACAAACACTAGCACTACAATGGCTAGAATGGAAAAAACACAAAAATATATTTTGGAGTTTGCATGACGTCATGCCTGAGAGTAGTTGTTTAAATTTAAGTCATTACAACAATGATGTTTACACCGATAAATTACACAAGGTTTTAGATTTGATTGATGATACTGCAAGTTTTGATTTGCTCCTAGGTATTATAAAAAAAGCAAATTCACAACCAAGAGATTTGGAAAAACAAAAGCAACTGTACTTGTTTCTACAAGAAGTAGATAGAAGGCGAAACACCAATTGGAAAGATGCATTTCCGTGGTTGACAAATCAACTAGATAGTGTACTATATAAACATGGCTAATTATTACAGTAAAGTAGTTCAGGACATGTCATACATTCCTGACTTTATAGCACACTTTGAAGCAGAGCTAGAAGAGGCTCGCAAAGAAGTTGGCATTCATGGCATTGTTGAAAAGAACATCAAAATGCTGCCTGCTGTGACAGAAATACGCTTTAATCAATTGCAAGAAGTTGAAGCAGTACTGCAACATCTTAACATACAGTTGCGCAAGATCCGGCGCAAACATTTTGTAAAATATTTGGAAAACTATCCACGTGCTCTTACATCACGTGATGCAGAAAAGTATGTGGACGGTGAAGATGAAGTAGTGGACTTTGAAACCATCATCAACGAAGTTGCACTGTTACGCAATCGTTGGTTGGGTATTATGAAAGGTCTTGACACCAAGCAATGGCAAATGGGCCACATTGTGAAACTGAGAACAGCAGGTATGGAAGATGTCCAAGTCTGATATAGATCCTAACATTGTATATAAACGCATTAACGAACTTTATAAACTTGAACGTAGCATGCTGTCAGGTATACGCAATGGTGTAGTGTCTGCTGATGGCTGGGAACGTTACAGAGATTGTCAACGTTTTTTCCAAAATGCCAAAAAATGTTATGGAGATGCTGCTAACATCTTGCGTGTTATGGAAAACAATCCAAAGTATCACGAAAAGAAACATTTGCCAAAATTAATAAAAGATGGTGATGATGCATTGGAAATAGCCAAAGGTTACAGCATGTTAGGTATACTAAAGTCATAACGTCTGCACTCATAAACTTTACACATCATTATATGCGTAGATAAGTACTTTGTTATATGTTACAAGTTATTCATGCCATGCATCTTTTTGTACCACTAACATTGATCAAAAAAAACTCAACAAGTTTTTAAAATAAACCTTAAGGAAAAATCAAAATGAAGCAACTACTTTCTACTGCTGCCGTTGTGGCAGCACTTTCAACTCCTGCACTTGCTGCTGATGTAACAATCGGCGGTGACTTCGAATGGAGTTTTCAAGACTCAAACGGAACATCAACAACTGCAGTGGATGCAGATTTAAACATCAAACCAAGCATGACACTGGAAAATGGTTACACTGTTAGTGCAGACTTTAACATCAATCAGGATGGTGGTGATGATGGTGGTAATAGCCTAACCATTGCAAAAGACACGTTCTCATTAGACCTAGGTGACACAAGCAGTGCTACTGATGCAATCGACGATGTAACTGATTTTGGTTATGTACTATCAAACGGCTCGCCAAGTACAGATCATGCTGCATTGCTAACATTCTCACCAATTGAAGATTTGAAGTTGCTTGCATCATTTGCCGGCGACAGTAACTATGGCACAACTGCAACTGCAGGTCATGCACTCGGTGCTCAGTATACACTTGGTGGTGTGACACTGGGTGGTGCTAAATTGCAAAGTGATGACAGCACAGAAGAGCAAGTGATGAACGTAAGTGCAGCCTTTGGCGATCTCACACTTGGCTATGAAGTACATACTGCAACAACTGCTGCAGATGTTGACACAGACACAACTACCATTGGCGGTGGTTATAAATTAACCAGCAACACAACATTTCTTGTTGAAGCAATGGAAACAGAATCACAAAGTGTAGTAAGCAGTGACGAAATGACCTATGGTATTCATCACACACTTGCGCCAGGTCTTGTAGCATTTGTTGAAACTACAGATGATGAAAAGACTGCCAGCGAAGAAACAACTGCATTTGGTCTTACAATGAAGTTTTAAAAAATTAGAATAATAAAAAAAGCAGCGGCAACGCTGCTTTTTTTATGACTACAGTTTAGATCTAATTCTATTCCACTGAATGTGTATCTCATCAGCAAACCATTCAGTGTATGTCATACGGTTTAACCAGTTGTGTCTATCAGGCTTGCTTAACCACCCACCCATGCTAGTTCCAACATCATATGCTAAACTTGATTCACTTACCACTGCAGGCACACCTTGTATGATGCTGTTTATGCCAGCGTTACTGCTATGGCTTACAGTAAATTGTGTGTGCTTTAGCATGTGTTCTAAATCAAAACTGTCATAGGTATGTTGCACATGCTTGGGTGTGTTCCAAGTAACGCTTTGATCGGTATACCATTGCGTATCACATGCCCAGTGCAGTGACTCTCTGTAGCGAGGATGGCTGCGAACAACTATGGGCTTGTCTGTAAACTTGCGTATGTCTAAAATAGTATTACGATAGTAAGTGTCCATGTCGGGCATGTTACGCCACTGTTCACTGTGTCCATGCTGTCCACATATCAGTATATACTCGCCATGTTGCTTCCAAGGCTGTAACACAATACCAAACTTTTTTACTCTGTCGTTGGGCATGTAGGGTTCTACAGCAAAGTCTGCATCTCTGTTGATCCCGTTTATACCCAACTTCCAAGTTGTGTTGCGTAAGAGCCCGCCCACTTCTATCACAATCACTGGCTTGTTGTGTGCTCTGTAATGATCCCAAACACACTTGTTTGCACTCATCTTACCGTGCCACAACACACTCCAGATGAGTGCTGCATCTGCATCCATGTCATTTTCAACAATGTTGTCAGTGCTGCGCATAGCATCCAAAACTTGTGGATACACCATGTCTGCGTTATTTGGCAGGTTATTTGGGAAGTGACTTATCTTCATGGTAAATAGTTATATGCGTACATTATCAGTATTTACCTCCTGGCACCCAGCAGGATACAAGAAATACGGCAAACAGTTTATTAATGGGTATCTCAACTGTTGGCCACAAAATGTTCCTCTCACAATCTATGCAGAGGATCATGAACCAGACACAGGTAATGCTGATAGCATAACTGTGTTAGATCAAGCAAGCACACTGCCAGATCTTAAAGCCTGGCAGCACAGACACAAAGATAATCCACACGCACACGGATACAACAAAGACAAGAGTAAAAAAAGTTTTTTGTGGGATGCTAGTAGATTTGCAAACAAAACATTTGCACTGTGGCATTTTGCAGAGAACTGTGGCACTGACATTTTCATGTGGTGTGATGGAGATGTGAGAACACACACTGCTATGCCCGTAGAGTTTTTGCATGAGATTGCACCCAATGAAAATCAACTTGCCACATACTTGGGTCGCAAGACTTGGCCTGAATGTGGTTGGATGATGTTTAATCGCAACCATCCTGAATTTAAACAGCTCATGGAACAGTGGCGTTGGATTTATGAAAGTGATGACATCTTTGAGCATGAAGAATCACATGACAGTTTTATATTTGGTGAACTGGTAGAAGACTTCAAAAGCATGGGTGTACAGTTTAATGATCTGGGCAGTCCCAGTAGTAGTGGACACATCTTTATCAACAGTGTGTTGGGACAATACATGGACCATCTCAAAGGATTCCGCAAAGAAGTGGGCAAGAGTTTAAAAGGCGATTTGCAAGGCAGCAAATTGCACTTTGAAAACAATGCATGGTGGCAAAATGTTAGAGATGTAACCAAAGCACAAATTCGTGAAGAGAAGATGAAAAATCCACATGAGTATGATGCAACACAACAGCAAAAAAGCAAGGGGATAAAATGAGTAATCTAAGTGTATTACAAGACATAACAGAAGTGCGCAGTGATCCGTATCCATATGTGTGCGTAGAAGGCGCAATGCCTGATAGATTTTACAAAGAACTAGAAGCAACATTTCCAGAGGATATGATTGTTAACAACACACAGCCACATGATGGCGGTATTTGCTATCGCTTTAAATGTAAAGAGGCACAGATGTGGGAACCGCCTGCTATTTGGCAAGACTTTTTTAGATATCATTCAAGCCCAGAATACTTTCGTGCATGTGCAGAATTATTTGCACCGCATATTGTTCAAGCATATGGTGAAGAGTTTTATGAAAATTTAAAAACTAAGCCAGTTAGTGTGCGTGATGTTGACGCAAGTGGACACTATGTTACTGACTGTCAGTTTGTTGTACATGAACCTGTGGATCAAACAGGCACAAGTCGCACTCCACATGTTGATAATCCTGTTGAGATCTATGCTGGACTACTATACATGCGCAAGCAAGCAGACATGGCAGATGGTGGCAACTTTACAGTGCATCGTGTAACAGGGCAAATCACAGAAGTAAACAAAAGCCTAGGTAGACAAGTGGACAACAGTTTACATGAGCCTGTGTTTGAAGTGCCTTATCGTGCAAACAACTTTTGTATGTTCCTAAATGTAAAAGACAGTGTACACAGTGTTACTCCTCGCATTGCCCCAACAGAGCGCAGACACAGCATCAACATCATTGGTGAGTTCAACGGTACAGGCAAGATGTGGAAGGTAAAAGAAATAAAGAACTGATGCAATACACTATGGGCAAAGCCAGTTGGTGTTTTATGACCGGCGAGCATGTTGTAAAAAGTTACAGCACACGAAATAAAAAAAGTGTTAAACCTGCTCGAGGAAGTATATATGATTGTTGGCTACGAGAAACAACTTGTTTAGAAAGACTACAAGGTAAACTACACTTTCCTAATATGATAGGTGCAGATGAAAGTGATATGAGTTTAGCAATGACTGAGGTTGGCGAAAGTTTGTTTTACTCATGGCATGAACACAATTTAACACTGTATCACGACCAAGTTGATAGTATTGCTGATGCACTAGAACAAGCAGGTATACAGTATTTTTATCCAGGCATGGATCCTGCAAGTAAATCAAAGGACTTTGCTAAGTTTCCACTAAGTAATTTCTGTGTACAGGACGGAGAACTCAGTTTGATAGACTTTGAAATGTCTAATCCGCTAAACAGTTTAGCACAACAAAGACTAAGTGATAGGTTACAATACCTATATACATTTTTTAACAAGGATGAATTCAGAACTGCACTACACA
>Ga0181391_1000277_pt1 | contig 15414 bp, 15 predicted proteins | sample 14SPOviralmetaG_FD_130080 | JGI IMG/M metagenome (GOLD analysis project Ga0181391, IMG submission 130080) | Marine viral communities from the oligotrophic San Pedro Time Series (SPOT) site, San Pedro Channel, CA, USA - 14 SPOT_SRF_2010-08-11 | ecosystem: Environmental > Aquatic > Marine > Strait...
CATTTCACAAATCCTAAATACGACTTCTTCAAATACGGAGCTAAGACTCGTGCTAGTGTGTCCTCTTTCAATAAGAGAAAGGATAAGTACTGGTTTGAAAAGACTTCTCGTAAGTATTCTGATGAAGAGGTCGTTAATTTTTTAGTATCTAATTTTTCTGCTGCTGATAACCCACAAAATCTATGGATTGGAGAAATTATCAATTCTGGCGAAAGGACTTACGCCGAATGGAAAAAACGACAACAGAGTTCGACTTACTTGTTCAAAGAACAAAGCAACGAGTTGTTCTCGGAGAACGAATTCGAGAAACTATTCGATTGTTCCAAAGGACACCCCATTCTTCTGAAAAGATACTTAAGCGGGAGATTGTCTCTAGAAAATTTCGTGATCTACGAAAAAATCTTTCATTTTTCAAAAAATTTCGATAAAAAATTAACTGATCCAGTATGGGAAACCGTCAGTTTGAAATTGAAAAAATATAGTCCTTTCATAAATATAGATGTATTCAATTACAAAAAACTTCTACGGTTAATAGTAAATGGGTGAATTTTTTGACTCTGAAATTATTCAAGAAGAACTAACTGAAATTAATAATCTCCAAGAGAAAATCTATGGTTCTCTCTTTGATTTTGGTATGATGTCCAAAGAAGAACAACTGGAACATATTAGTATACTGACAAACTTGCTAGAAAAGCAAAGAGTGATGTATACTAGACTATCTCTTTCAGACGATCCTAAAGCGGTCGAAATGAAAGAGAATCTTCGTAAATCAGTCGCGATGATGGGTTTCCCACCTGAGACTGATATGACTATGCTATTCAGTAGTATGAATGCAACCATCGAGGCACTCAGAAAACACGTTGACGCCTGATGGATTCTTTGTTATACTATCTAAGCAAATCCAAAACATCCAACCTATCCGAGGTATCTAAATGTCTTTCGCAGACCTTAAAAAGCAATCCAAACTGGGCTCCCTGACACAAAAACTGGTCAAGGAAGTCGAAAAAATGAATAATACTGGCGGTTCTTCTGATGACCGTCTCTGGAAACTGGAGTGTGATAAGAGCGGCAATGGTTATGCCGTCATCCGTTTCCTGCCTGCACCTGATGGTGAAGATCTTCCCTTCGTGAAACTGTACTCCCACGCCTTCCAAGGTCCTGGTGGTTGGTACATTGAAAACTCTCTGACTAGTTTGGGTCAGAAAGATCCTGTATCTGAGTATAACTCACTGTTGTGGAACAACGGCACCGATGCAGGCAAAGATGCTGCACGTAAGCAGAAGCGTAAATTGACTTACATCAGCAATATCTACGTTGTAAAAGATCCTGCCAATCCTTCCAATGAAGGTAAGGTGATGTTGTACAAGTATGGCAAGAAGATCTTTGACAAACTCACTGCTGCTATGCAACCCGAGTTTGAAGATGAGGAAGCAATCGATCCGTTCGACTTCTGGCAGGGTGCCAACTTCAAACTGAAAGCTAAGAACGTTGCAGGTTATCGTAACTACGATTCTTCTGAGTTCGCCGCACAAGGCGCACTCTTGGACGACGATGACGCAATGGAAGCAATCTGGAAGAAAGAGAACTCTCTCGCTGAGTTCACTGCTCCCGATCAGTTTAAGGACTATGACGCACTGAAGAAGCGTCTTGATTATGTTCTGGGTAACAAGGGCACCCCTCGTTTCCAAGATCAGGAAACTGTTGAGGCGGAGGAAGATTTCCGATCTTCTAGTCGTGGTGTTGCTCCTGCAGTAACTTCTACTCCTGGTGACTTTAATGCAGAGGACATCGTGAGTTCTAGTTCTTCTAGTGGTGAAGAAGATGACGCAATGGCATACTTTGCTAAACTTGCTGAGGAGTAAAGTCTGATTACCATAGTGAATCCGCAGAGTTACTTCTGCGGATTCATTCTAGATCTTTTATGGACCGATCAATCTGGTATTATCTGTAACTGATAATCTTGAATTAATTGTATGACTACTATCTTCATAGTACATAATATTTCTCATATCATTCAAGAATATTTGTAGATATGATGGTTTCATTAATTGAATCTTTCTTTTCTTTTCATTTTTTAATGTTTCATACTCATAGTTTGAAATTCCTGTTACCGGATTTATTTCTTGATTAACACCTGTATACTTTGTTGATCCGTAACCAGCAAAAGGTGGATTTGCATCAGGGTCTGGAGGAGCACCACCCCCACCACCAATGTCTGGATTAGTGATGTAAAACTTAGTTGCAGAAGCATCATATGGAGTCTTAATTTTAAAATCTTGATCAACTATTTGACGACCAGGTAAAATTAATCTCCCCCTATTATCTTTAACTTCAATGGTCTCATAGTGGTGAACATTATTTACTTCTGTGATACCATACTTATTTTCAACATACCTGTAGAGATCATAGTTAGAAATCGGCCATTCATCTTTGATATTAGTAATACCTGCAGTCAGGATTACAACCCAATCTAGGTCTGCTTTACCATAAAAGATCTCTGCGACATTATCTGGTCGCTGTAGATCTAAGATTGTATACTTATCAAAAAAAGCAACTTTATCCGTAATATAGTCTTGAAGTTTGACTCTACGGAATAAGTTTTTAATTAGTACATAGTCTCTAGAAGAAACTTTGTCTAAAAGAGTTGATTGATATAAAAGATTTGGTAGTTCTCTGAAATAAGACATTAGTAACCTACACCTCCTGCTAAGTATCCATCCTCTTGATCTTCATAATCCTCTGCATAGATTGGATTGATTTCTTTGAATTCACATAAGACTTGAATATGAACTGGTGTACCATCTGGATAAGTTGCATATGTTCCAGATGCTGTATAGTTAACACTCAGTTGTGCTAAAGAACATATTTTAAATCGATTCAAGAATGGATGTTCTCTTTGTCCAGTCACATATTCCAATTGAAATACTTTAGGTGAACCAATGAACAGTGCGGGATTGCTTCCTTTTTTTGGTACCATTGATGATTTTAGACATCTAATAATTGCCATTACTTCTTTTGCTTCAACTTGATCTCTTGGTGTAAAATCAAATGTAAACGGAAATGATCTAAGAGTTACGCCACTAAACAAGAGTTCAAGATTTGATTGTAGGATTTGTCCAGTTGCCCTAGAAATTATCGAGTTAGGACTTACGTTAGCGCCTAAACTATTGAGTGCTTTTCCAGCAAGACCTGATTGTATTGTCTTTACAGTATTTTGGTCTAGTCCTTCAAAATTTCCTTTGGTTAGTTTACTTATAAGAGTACCAACATTTCCAGGATCGTTTAAAATTTCGGCAGTTACTTGAGTTCCAACAGCTTGTAGTGGATTTAATGAATCTTCAGAATAAGATACTGCTAATGCATCACTAATTTGTTGTGGAATTGGTAGATATATGTATTTTGTATTTTTTTTCTTTACCTTATCTGTATTTCTTTGAAAAAAGTCAGAAGCTGCTTTAACTCCTAATTTTTTAAGATTTACGCTATCAATAGTAGTAACTTTTTTATCACCAGTACCAGTTGTTGTTTTTTCTATAAGACCATCAAGATTAAAAAGATTAGAAGCACCAGTATCACTGGTTCTAAATTGATCAAATATTGATATGTATAAAGCATCTGTGGTATTTGATAACGCTTCTCTTGGATATCGATAGACCTCTGGTCCAGTATCTGCATTATTAGGATTATTTTTGGTATTACCACCACCTTTCTCTGTAGAATTGGCAGCATCCTGTGCTTTCTTTGCTGAAGGTCTTACATCTCCCCCTCCTCTTCTAGTAATTCTGCTAATTCTAGTTTCTGCCATTTAAATGGTTTTTATTTATTTAGCCGCCAACTTTGAAATCTCTGATAGGTAGCATCATAACGTCTCTAAGTTCTGATGGATAAATTTCATAAATGCCATCAGATATAACTTCACTTGCAAGATAATTTCTTATTGATTGACCTTTTCCTAACCAATGAAAGTTCTGACCTATCCAACCTCTATCCGATACGTTTCTTATCTGTACCACAGGGTTCCTATCATATCGGATACCTGGAGTGATTGCAACATATTTGTAGACGTATAACTTTCCTGGAACTGGCGCATCCGCTTTTTCAAGGACTTCAAGTAGTTGATTCATAACGATATCTGGGTCTCTGACACCTATTACTTTATTTGTTACAGTGCGAATCCTATTACGATTTTCATCAGTGTCTGTGGGTCTCTGAGATGCCTCTGCCGCTGCTCTTGCTGCCCTTTGTTCAGCAAGTTTTCTTCGTTGTGACTGTAAGAGTGTTTCCCTCTTTTTGATTGCCATTACTTGATACCAAGTTCTTTTTCTGTCATAACTTTGAAGTCCCACATTCTATCTTTGCAGTATTCTTGTGCTGCTTCCCACTTTGCTTGATTTTTGACATATTCAAATGCCTCATTCAAGTATTTTTTTGTCTGTCTCTTAGGTTTAGGTGGAGGTGAACATTGCCTTAAAGGTTTTACTTCAATAAGAGATGATCTAACTCTACCATTGACATCTTTATACTTGATAAAGAAGTCTGGAAAATATCTATGAACTCGATTATCAATAGGAGATCGGTATGGAATACAAAATTCTTCTGACTGCCACTCTATAATATTTGTATTATTGTCACAGTAAACCATAAACTTACGTTCCCAAAGAGAGCGATATACAATATTAGTCGGATCTCCCTTATATTTTTTAGGATAAGATGGTTTGTATTTTCCCTTATATGACATCTAAATAACTAAACAATCACCTATAATATATTTAGAGTGCCTAGACCATTACCGAAAAAAATATCTCAAATAAAACCAGTCATAGGAAATGTTGCACTAACCTCACACTATATGGTGCAGTTTGGTGGTCTTGCTGGTACTTTAAGAAAATACCTGGGTCAGAGGGGTATTGATAGTAGATATATTACTGAGACAATTGGACTTTTATGCAGTAGAGCAATCCTACCTGGTAGTGGATTTGCTACAGCAGATGTTGTGGGAAATTTTATGGGTGTTGCAGAGAAATTTGCACATACCAGAATATTCACTCCAATGACTATGGAGTTTTATGTTGATAATTCATATAGATCTTTAAAGTTTATTGAGCATTGGATGGAGTTTATTGCTTCAGGAACTGAATTTACTGATGGAGTAAGTAATTTAACGCCAGGATATTATTATAGAATGAATTATCCGAAGCAATATAAATGTGATCAAACTGTAATTACAAAATTTGAAAAAGATTATAAGAAATATGTTGAGTATAGATTTTATGGTCTATATCCACTTTCTTTAGATTCTACTACAGTTTCATATGAAGGTTCTAATATCTTGAAGGCTTCAGTAACATTTCAATATGACAGATATGTCTCTGGACAATCAAGTTCTCTTGCAAATTTCTTAGGGACAACTAGTAATAAAGATGGACTTGATTCTGGAACTGGAACTGGAAATCAGTCACAACGAGGGCAACAGAAATTAGCAAACGGTTTTAATAATTCTAATAGTAATTCTTCATCAGGTACTGACTTTTTATCTGATGCTGCCATTCCCAGATTTACTGGATTGAGTAATAGTGGAGAATTCTTTAAATCGGGTAGTAGTATATTGAATGATGATATCATAAATTCCTCCTGGTCTTCAGAATTTAAGTTCCTCTGATAACCCCTCTAAATAATTTTACTGACGTGCATGAATTGTAATGCCTTTACCAAAAATTTCTACACCAACTTATGAGTTGGCGATCCCTTCTACTGGAAAAAAGATCAGGTATAGACCATTTCTAGTTAAAGAAGAAAAAGTTCTTGTTATTGCAATGGAGAGTGAAGATCTTTCACAAATTGTCAATGCGGTTAAAGACGTAATTAAATCTTGTATTCTGACAAGAGGTGTAAAAGTAGAAGAACTTTCTACATTTGATATTGAATATTTGTTCCTCAACATTCGTGGTAAGTCTGTTGGTGAAGAAGTTGAAGTTTTGGTTACCTGTCCAGATGATGGCGTAACAAAAGTTCCTGTACTTATTAGTCTTGATGAGATTCAAGTGCAGTTTGATGATACTCACTCTAAAGATATTAAACTTGATGATAGTTTGACATTAAGAATGAAATATCCATCAATGGAAGAATTTGTCAAGAATAACTTTGCGGTTAGTGAAATCAATCTTGATGAAACTTTCAATGTCATTATGTCATCCATTGAGCAGATTTATAGTGAAGAAGAATCTTGGTCCACTAAAGATTGCACTAAGAAAGAACTTCGTGAATTTGTGGAGCAACTGAGTTCTAAGCAGTTTAAAGAAATTGAGAACTTTTATCTAACAATGCCTAAATTATCTCATACTATGACAGTGACGAATCCAAACACTGAAGTTGATAATGAGGTTGTTTTGGAGGGATTAGCAAGTTTTTTCGGGTAAGTATGGCTCATACTAATATTGAGTCATACTTTAGAATTAATTTTGCTTTGATGCAACATCATAAATACTCATTAACAGAATTGGAAAATATGATACCTTGGGAGAAAGAAATTTATCTTGCTTTCCTCCAACAATACATTGAAGAAGAAAATTTAAAAGCGCAACAAATGAATGGTTAGTACCCCTGGAAGTAGAAGATCACTGATATCACCCCTTGCATTTGCAGGAAGAACGGCAGATCCTGCTCAACCAGATCCAGTAACTAATAAGTTACTCAACCAAAACTCATTGCAACTTGGATTGGTTGCAACACAGATAAACAGTCTCAATAGAGATGTTGCTTCTCTCAATACATCACTGCAAGTAATTAGCAATAGTTTAGCAACTTCTCAAGCATTAGAAAGGCAGAAAGAACAACAAGAACAAGCACTAGAATCAAAATTAGCGCAACAACAATTGCGTGAAGGTAAAGAGAGTGTAATAGAGAAAAAAATTGAAGCTGCTGCCGTTGCACCTGCACAGAAACTGGCAAGTAAAGCATCATTTAGTTTAGGTAAGTTGGGAACGTTCTTCCTTACACTTATTGGTGGATGGTTGGGAAGTAATATAGTTGAAGCTCTTCAAGCTAGGTCTGAAGGAAATACGAAAAAACTTAATGAAATAAAAACTGAGACTATAACTGGTCTTGGTATTATAACTGGTGTTTTTGTTGCATCTAAACTAGCACTTACTCTTTTAACTGGTAGTTTTGGTAGAATTGCTATTCTACTTGCTGGCGTTGCTGCTGCCGGATTATTTACGCAACCAGGACGAGATTTTATAGAAATAATAAAAGAAACTGCTAAGAATTTTTATAATGGTATACGAGATAATATTCCCTTTGCGGATCGAATTTTACCAGAAATTCCTGACAATCAGAACCAAAATCCGAACCAAAATCAAAATCCAATAAATCCGGCAGAACCACCGGGAACGGGAGCAAATGCGCCACCACCACAGCAATTCAATAAAGGCGGATCTGTAGAAGGAACATCAGGTATTGATCAAATCCCCGCACTGCTGACTGACGGGGAATTTGTTATGCCACAGAATATAGTTAATAATTATGGTGTAGATTTTATGGAATCTATGCGTCTTGGTCAATCGCTCTTTGCAACAAACGCACCAGACATTAGTTCTCCTGCTGCTCAAGTGCAACCAATGGAGAATATATCTGGTGAGAAACTTGATGATGCAGAGAAAGGAGGTCATAAAGATCAACTAGATGCAAAATTAGAACCAACTCCTGCTTCAGACAATTCTAAAACAGAACCTGCAAATGTTCCCCTTGCAGGAGATCCATCACAAGGATTGGAACCTGGACAAATAACTCCTGGTGATACGACACTTGCTGATATGGGATTTAGTACAAAAGAAGTTCAAGGATTTATTGATGATGAGAATTTTATTGGCAAAACTGGAAAACTCCCACCAAATATGTTTACGCCAATTCAAAAGGCACAAACAGTTGCGGATAAAGTTTCTCAACCACCAGCAGAGCAACCAATAAACGTTATTCCAATACCAATTCCACCTGCTCCTAGTCAACAGGCACCTGCACCCGCATCTGCACCTTCTGCATCTGGTCCTGTTGGAAATGTTCCATTGTATGCAACTAGTGATTCCGACAATATGTACAGATTAGCAGCTGTCTCTGCATTTAACGTACCTTCAGTATAATGGCAGAAGCACAAAAATCTCTACTAAAAAATAGTGATAGTTTAGGGAACATTAGAAGTTCTCTACTATCTTTTGGCGAAGGTTTAAAAACCGCAAACTCCACTAGTATTGGTATTCAAAAAGGTCTTAATGTAAACAATAGAGAAAAGCAGAGAGCAATTCTAAAAAAATCTGAAATATTCAGAACAAGAAGAGAAGCAGTACAGAGAAAAGAACGAGAGAGTGTAATTGAATCTGGAAAACTTCCAAATATTATTTCTAGCGCACAAAGAACCATATCTGGAAGCACCAAGGGATTTCTTGGAAGGATTATGGATTTTGTTGGTACTGTTATGCTTGGATGGTTACTGACAAATTTACCTGGAATTATTAAGGCAGTTCAATCCCTTATTGGGAGAATACAGGAAGCAAGAAAAATCTTACAATCTTGGATTGATAATACGACTGAATTTTTCCAAGACTTTACTTCAGCACTTGATGGAATCTTAGGAAAAATATCTGGCATATTAAGACCAGATGAAGTCAAAGAAGCAGAAGACAATGAGAAAAAATTACGTAAAGGTATTAACTCACTTGAAGATAATATTCTCGGAATGGTTCGATCATTCCAAAATTTTGATCTTCGTACATGGTATAATGACTTTATCGGATCATTTGAAAAAAGACCAGGTATAGATCCATCACAACCACCAGGACCAGGAACATCATCTGGCGGAGCAGCAAATGCTGGTAGATTTTCTCCAATATTAAATCTGATTGGAAGTGCTGAGGGTGGATATACATCTATCGCACCAAACGATGAGAATCCAAATCTTACAAATATGACAATCGCTGAGGCAAATAAAGCGGTTGGAGTTGATGGTGGAAATGGTGCGATTGGTAGATATCAATTAACAACACCAATACAACAAGCAGAACTGGCAGGTCTTGATGTTAATACAGATTTATTCAGTCCAGCAAATCAGGATAAGATTGCTATAGCATTGATTAAAGCACGCGGAATTACCGCAGATATGATCGTTAATAATCCAAATGAAGCTGCAAAAAGACTTGCAATGGAATTTGCTGGAATCCCTGTTTTAGAAGACACTCAGGGGTACAAACAACTTGTTAAGAGGGGTCAAAGTTATTACAGAAACTTTAATGGAAATCGAGCAACGATTACTCCAGATAAAGTCGAAGCGGCATTTGAGCAGTTCAAAAACTATCAAGAACCACAGTCACCGTCACCTGCACAAACAACACCTCCACCTACGATAGATTCAGGTAAAAGATATACTAAAGGTCAGAATGTAACCAGTCTTCTTGGGAAAAATGCATCTATTACCAGTCTTTTAGGAGCATCTAGAAAGCATGGACCACACGGTGGTATTGATATCGGTTGCGATCCTGGATTATTTGTTTCTTTGAAAGTAGATTGTGAAGTTATGGGTAGCGCAAGAGGTGGTGGTTATGGTGAAGTTATTGATGTTTGGGTAGAATCTTTAGGTGTTCAATTAAGATTCGCACATAGCACCAGGCACATTATTACTTCTGGTAAAATACCCGCAGGCACATCATTTACAGTCACTGGATATTCTGGAACTGTTGATCCACCAGGACCTGCGGGATCACATATTCACTTTGAAGCAAATACAAACAAAGGAAGCACAACATATGGAAGTAATACTTCACCAGATCCATATGTTTCTTTGATTCAACTTACAAGTGTGCAAATTACTGGCACTACACCACCAGTGCCACCAGCACAAGTATCGGCACAATCAAATAATACATCTTCTGGCACATCAACACCACCAAGTTTGGCACCTGTAAATAAATCTAGAAACATTACAGTGCCAATAAATCCAGCAGCACCACCACCTGCTGGATCTCAACAACCAACAGGCGGCGGTCCACCAGCAAGTAAACCTCTGAATATTTCATCATCTGATCCGTTAAATAGATTTATGACTACTTTACTGTTAACAGAACTAGGAAATACATAATGTCAGCAACAGATAGTTCACAGTATGATGAGATACTTATAGAATCTACTACAGATAAGAATAGAACTATAGATCTGCGAACAGGTGTTCAGTCTATAGATTATTATGAAGATCTTTTTTCTCCAACTATTACTGCTAAGATTCTGGTAACTACAACTGGTAGTGTTATTGATAATGCTGGTGTATATTTGGGACTTCCACTGAGAGGTGGTGAAAGACTATCCATCAAACTTCAAGGTAATACTGATAATAATCCAGGATTAGACTTTTCTGGTAATAATTCATTATATGTTTCTGGTATTACTAATGTCATTCGTGATAGTAAGCAAGAGACTTTTGTATTAAATCTATGCTCAAGAGAAGCAATTACTAATGAAACTTCCAGAGTTCCTATAAGATTTCCAACATCATCTCCAATATCAGTATCAGCGGAAGAAATTATAAAAAAATATTTGGTAACAAGTAAAGAACTCTTTATTGATCAGACATCAAATAAGTATGGTTTTATTGGTAATATGAAAAAACCATTTACCTTACTGACTTGGTTGGCATCAAAAGGTGTGCCAGAATCTGGTGAAGATGCAACTGCTGGGTATTTTTTCTATGAAACACAAGATGGTTATTGTTTTAAGTCTGTTGATAGTTTAATCACTCAAAAGGTTTCTGAAGTTTATACTGCTACTGAGATTTCTGATCCTAATAATAAGCAAGACTTTCAAATACTTAATCATGTGACAACTAGAAATAATAATCTTCTGGAAAAACTTCGTTTAGGTCAGTTTTCTACACAGAGAAGTTACTTTAATCCTCTTTCATTTGAGTACACTCGACCAGAAAAGGGACTATTCAAATTAGAAAATTATGCAGGTAAGTCTAAGAATCTTGGTAGATCATTTGGAATGCCACCAATAAATGAAGGTTCTGAACTTACTCTTGCAGACATTCCAAGTAGATTAGTCACTGGAATTGTAGATATTGGAACACTTGAAGATGGCGTATCTTATGAAGAAAATGCGGATGCTTTTAAGTATCAGTCTCAATCAATTATGAGATATAATCTTATGTTCACTCAAGCAATGACCATAACTATTCCATCTAATACAAATTTGAGAGCAGGAAATCTTATTCAATGTCTTTTCCCATCTACGACAGTTTCAAAAGGTGGAGAATTCGATACTGAAATTAGTGGTCTATATATGATAAAGGAACTTTGCCATCACTTTGATGCTGAAGGATCATATACTTCATTAAAATTGATCAGAGACACTTTTGGTCAATACGGAAAAAATAACAAGTAAAACAAATGTTAGAGGAGTCTTTACTTAAAACAAATTTTATAGGAAGAGACGGATTCCGTTGGTGGATTGGTCAGATTGCTCCGGAGATAGCACAGGGCAAACAGATCAATGGTGGTGGATGGGGCAATAGATTCAGAGTTCGTATTCTTGGATATCACCCCTATAGTGTAATTGATCTTCCTGATGATAAACTTCCTTGGGCACAAGCACTTCTAGGTTGTACTGATGGTTCTGGTGCTCAGAATAGAGCAACATCGGTAAAGATTTCTCCTGGTGATTCTGTTTTTGGATTCTTTCTTGATGGTGATAATGCTCAACAACCTGTAATTATCGGTATATTTGGTAGAACCAATATGGTTCCATCAACCGATTATAAAGGACCTTTTGAAGCATTTACTGGATATACTGGTGCTGTTAAGAATGATGGCGCAAATATTCCAAGAAATGAATCGAATGAGTCTAATACTACTTCGCAAAAGCATGTACGATCTATAGATAATGCTACCGCTAAGAAGTTAAATAAATCAAATGGAACTGGAGGAGATCCTGCAAATCCAAATGCAGAAATATCAGCATCTAGTGCTATTGGTCAAAAAGTAACTGCTGCTGACAGTGGAAAAGATAGTGCAGTTAAGACTATTAAAAATGATGTTGATAACTTTGTAAAGAAGATTCAGGATATCACTGATGGTGTAACTGGATTTATGAGTAATGTTGATCAAGCAATTGGGAATGTAAAGCAAAATCTATATCGAGAAATTAGTAATATGACTGCGAGTATCCAAAAGGGTGCTACTCGTATGGTTCAGGATATGACAAAGAACCTTAGTGCTGCTATGGTTCCAGTATTGAATGGTGGATTACAAGTCTTATATGATGGTGTGTATAATACAGTTCTTGCTGCAACAGGAAGCGATCCTATTGCAACAAAAGCAGGAACTGTTGCACAGGCACTATTAATTGGTCCAGTTAAAAAATTATCTGATGCAATACCCTGTATTGCAAATAATGTAATTAATGGACTCTCTGGTATGATTGATGGAGTTCTTAAGAATGTAGTAGATAACGTAACAAACTTTGCATCCTGTATTGCAGATCAAGTAGTCGGTTCCATTATCAATCATATTATAGGTGGAGTAACTAAATTTATTCAACCATTACTTGGTGGTCTTGATAAGATTTTGATGGGATTCAGTCCTCTCAACTTCTTAAAAAATACTGCTGATGCAATTCTTGGTATTGCAGATTCTCTCAGTTGTAATGCAATTGCTCCAGAATTTAATCTTGGTTCTAATGAATGGATTATTGGTAAGGGATCTAGTGATAAAGTAGGAAGACCTGTTAGTGATATCTTAGAAACGGCAAACCAGGCACTTAGTATTGGTACAGCAGCATTAGATACCGTTCAAGATATTGCTGGAGCTGCCGAAAGTGCTTTGGGTGTATTTGACTTTATGAATCCAAGTGTTTCAGTTCCAGGATTTAAGAGTGCTCTTGGCAGTTGCTATACAGGTCTTCCAGAACTTGGTGGATGTGGTGGTACAAAGATCAAGATCTTTGGTGGAAATGGTGAAGGTGGAACTGCAAATGCAATCTTTGGTGGAATTAAGGCTCTTGCCAATGCTGATAGAGGATTGACTGGTAGTCTTCTTGGTGTAGACCTTGTAAATGGTGGTGGTGGATATACATTCCCACCATTTGTTGAGATTGTTGATGAATGTGATAGAGGATATGGCGCATCTGCAAGAGCAATTATTGATTATGATCCAGATTCTCCAACCTTCCAAAATATTACTGATATTTACGTTGTAACTGAGGGAGAAAACTATACGATTGGTGGTGAGGTTGAGGATTACATTCCAGATGATCAGAAAGGTCCGGTTATTGTCAGATCTGGTAGTGGATATAATCCAGATGATGTTGTCCGTGATAGTGAAGGAAATGAATATTCAGTCCAAGTTGACACTTCAGGTAGAGTTTACAATGTAATTCGTACTACTAGTGAAGTTGATGATACTGGTACTGGTACTGGCACATTAACTTATAAGTCAGTAGAAAATACTGTAGAATACAATGCAGTTTCTGCTACTGGTGCAGGTTTGAGACTGAGACCAAGACTTATTAAGAGACCCACAGAATTACAGGGCGAAGTTAAGCAAGTTATTGACTGTATTTCTAAAGAAGATGATCTTGTAGGATATGTAAATGGCGAACCTTACTATGGACCGTTCCATATTCACCCAACAAATGGAAGAAAAATGGTTGGTGCAACGCATAGAAAAGCACCACATCAATACATTTACGACACTCAATCAGAAAGTCTTGGATCTTTACCGTCAAATATAAGCACTACAACTCAAATAAACAGGCAAACATCAACAACTACTGTAGAAGTTGAACAAGCATCAGTGCAAGAACCAACTCCTGCACCAACACCAATAACAAATATACAGAGTAGCACGTCTGGTAGTGGAGGGGGAGGAGGATCGTCTTCGCCTACACCATCTCCAACACCATCTCCTCCAACACCACCACCAAATCAAGGTGGAGGTGGATATGGGGGTGGATACTAAATATTTGAACGGAGAATAATATAAATGTCAAATCAAAATCCACAAGGACACGCATTTACTTCATTTTCACCTAATTTTAGGATTGAAGTAAATAATCCACAGGTCGGATTCAATGGTCCAGGAATCTATGATCTTTATGGATTCAATGATGACGGTGACGTATCACTTGCTGGTATGACGCAAGGTGGTATCTATCGTCTCTATAACGATAAAACCATAGAAATTATTGGGGGACAGAATAGTGAACGTGGTGGTGTAGATATTTGTATCACTGGAATGAAGGGTAGTATTCTTATTACTGCTCAAGAAAATGGTGAAATTTTAATTAAAGGTGCAAAAGTCACCGTAGAGTCAAAAGGTGAAATGACTTTCAAGAGTGGTGGTAATATGAAGTTGGATTGTGGTAATAGATTTGATATCTTTGCAAAAGAAGCATATTGTGAGGCACCACATTCATATGGACCAGATTGTATTGCAACGGAAGATAATGCAAATAGTATGTTAAATCAAGTATATTCTGGGTTAAATGCTGAGGGTATTGCAAGAGCAGCAGCAACTGCAGCGGGTGGACCTGGTGCGGGAATGGCAGTAAGCGTTGCAAGTAAGGCAATTAAGGCATTAGGATAACTATGACACAATACAATTTTGAGTCTACTTTTGCAGGAAACTCAGATTTTCTCTCTAATGCAAAATTTTCTGGTGGATTAAATCTAGAGTCAACTGCAAATGTACAAGAAATTTTTGAAAAAGTTTGTGTATATAAAGATACGGCATACAATGAACTTGTAATTGATTTAGGAAAGGGATCTCTCCACAATTATAGTGGACAATCTACTGGAAATTTTACCTTTAACATAACAGGTCTTAGAGGTATATCAAAGGAAAAAAGCATAGTGGTTACTGTGCTCATCAATATGGGCAGCAGTGCATATGTTATATCAAACCCAACTACAACTGGATTTAAAATTGATGGTCAAGTAGTCGCAGTTAAGTGGATAAACTCAACTTCACCAACTTCTGGATTTACAAACGCAATAAACGCATATACATTTGCAATTATTAAAAATGATGTGTCAGATTATACAGTTTTAGGAACTTTGAGTAGTTTTGGTGCTGGATAATGCCTATATTTGGAACAAATTCATCAATTAACGCTGGTGGATATGGTTTTCTTGGTTCAATTCAGAGAACCATACAATCTACTGTTGCACCAAGAAATCTAACAGAAGGTAATGTAATTACTGTCACGGTGACTTCAGATGGTATTGAAGATGGAACGACTCTTTATTATACTATCAGAGGAAATCTTGGTACAATAACAGCGTCGGATTTTGTAGATAATTCCTTAACAGGAACATTTACTATCAATAATGATAGTGGTTCTTTCACTAAAGCAATTGCTGCGGATGGTGTTGTTGAA
>Ga0181391_1000289_pt1 | contig 14974 bp, 23 predicted proteins | sample 14SPOviralmetaG_FD_130080 | JGI IMG/M metagenome (GOLD analysis project Ga0181391, IMG submission 130080) | Marine viral communities from the oligotrophic San Pedro Time Series (SPOT) site, San Pedro Channel, CA, USA - 14 SPOT_SRF_2010-08-11 | ecosystem: Environmental > Aquatic > Marine > Strait...
ATTTCCAGTTCCGATGTTGCCACCACCAGTGCCTGTAACTCCAAGGTCTTGAGGTTGTTGAGATGCTCCTTGAACGCCTCCCATAGCTCCTTGTTGCTCGTCAGGGGCGACAGCTTGATTGCCATCTGCTTGTCCAACATTATGCGCTCCTATTATTTGTGCCATGATTGCCGCTTCTTCTGGATCATTTAAGATTTCATCTGGATCAAGATCAAGACTATAAGCAAGCTCACTGACGATTTTAGATATTTTAACAAACGGTGCAATCGCAGGGTTTTGTGCAGTTTGAAGGAACATTGTCAATCGCTGACTACGTACTTCTTTTTGCATTAAGCTATTAGTACCCATAGCATGTATTTCTAAATCGCCTTCTGTGCCTAGCTTGCCTTCAAAAAACTGCATGTTCCATTGATAGTATGCTTGGCCTAAAGGCTTGAGTAAAAAGTCATCTAAGTTCTTAACAACCGTTTTAATATTTAAACTTGCCGCACCTAGAAGCATTGACATACCTGATGCTGTACGTGTCATGCTTTGTACGCCTGTTTGACCATGCGAGTAGCTAGGTATTCCTGTTTGTTCGTCTGCAAGCTGTCGGAACTTGTCAAACATCATCATGTTTTCTTGAGAAGTATTCGGAAACTTCATGCCATAAATGCTTTGACCTGCTTGACCTGCTTGTCTTCTAAAGACTTTGCCGGGGTAAATTTCCATACTTTGACCGCCAACAAGTGCAGATTCGTCTACATCAAATACTAAAGAGCCTGATAGCGCAAGGTTATCAATTGCCATACGTGCATGGCCGTTCATTATCTGTTGGGAATCGTCCATGTTTTCAGCGACTCCGATTCCAAAGAAACTATACGGATTCCTTTCGTATGGGAAAGCGTTATAGGGGAGCCTATACGGGGTAAATGGGTTAACAACACCACGCAGAAGCTTACCGTTACTAACCCAAGCATTAATTTGTACTTCATCTAAATCGTCTACATCCTCTGGTAATTCCATGCCTACTTCTCTGGCATGTTCTGCGTCCATAATTCCCCAGTACTCTAGAACTTCAAACTTTTCTGAACCATAATCTTCTGTTCTTTGATCATCTTTTAGCTCAGTCTCGTAATCTCTTTCTTCGTAATTAGGCCCCATTGATAAGCACTCACGAATTTGATCTTTATTGAAGTAGGGTAACTTCGCTAAAGCTCTCATTTGTGAGCGGTTTAATTTGTGTCTGTGGAAAGTATATTCACATTCTTCTATAGTGGTAGCGTTGGGGTCAGGAAAGAAATCCCAAATGCTAACAAACTCAATACGTGGAACACGAACAGACACAGGGTTATAAGTCCTTTCACCCGTTTCTTCATCAACAGTCCATCTACTTAATGTTTTATTAAAGTTGAATGGGCCTTTTACGATACCTGTTCCAAAAAGGGTGGATTCAAAAAGCGCATTACGTAGCTCACTAGAGCCGTTAGATTCTTCGATTTGATCGTGGATAAGCTCCTGCATTTTTCTTGCGGCTTCTTTAGCAGGAGACATTTCAAGCATTTGAGGATTAGGAGAGGGGCCATCAACAAAGTTTAGTTCTGATCCTTCTACTTTGTTTTCAAATAAACCTTCGGAGCCTGACATTGTAGCTCCTGCTTTTAGTACTTTACCATCTCCTACATATCCGACATCAAATGGGTTTTCTGGTTCTTCTGTAGGGCTTGACATACCTTCTGGAGCTTCGGATGTTTCAATACTTGGCGTATTGTCAAGGTGTACATACTCAGAAATTCCTTCGGGAATATGTGTTTCTCTTACGCCTACTGGGAATTTACCTGTTCCAAAGATTACATCTACTAGTTGTCCAAAAGCCGCAAGTACTTTAGTCTTTGTTACTTTGATGAAGACTTTAGATTTTTCGGACTCTCTGAACTTAACGTGCTTAGGATATAAACCACGGAAGTTGTGGTAGGCTTGCATCCATCGTCTTTCATCTGACTCTCGTGCTGTTTCGGCACTTGCAAAACGATCTTCAATTAAACCAACAAGCATAGAACGTAAATCAGGCTCAAGCTCTAAGCTCAAACCTTTTTCGCCTTCTACTTCTGCTAGGTAAATATTATCTGCACTTTCAAAAAAATTATCATCTGCCATTAAAGGTTTTTCCTATTTAATATCCAAACGTAGAATCAACAGGTCTAAATACTTGTTCTCTTTGTATTTGTCGCATCTGACTCAATGGATCATTGATTCTAGGTCTAGACATTATTAAATAACGTAAGGCATCATAAGCATGATCGGGCGCATGAGTATTTACGTCTTCGGGGTTACTCTTATCCAGAGGAATACTTTGAAGTTCGCGTATCAGGTTCGGGCATGTATTAAATATTTGTAATCGTGGCCTACCGCTTTGCGTAACTTTTAAGTATTCGTGGATTTGAATTTTTCCTTGAACTCTATTTTTATCTGCTCTTCTAAGCTTGTGTCCTGCGCGTAAGAGCGTTTCTCCAACTGTTGGGCCTGTAGTACCTGTTCGACTCCAACACGCTGTATCAAGCACACCTGCAACTGAGAACGGGTCTTCTATTTCCATGTTTGTTAACATCTCTGCTAACTCTGTACCTAGTAGACCTTTCTTGTACAGTTCTCTGTAAATGATTAGTGTTCCGTCTTCTGGGTCTAATGCTCCCCATACACATGCACTTTCAGAAGCATAGCCATAGTCAATCCCCTTGACTCTTTCCCAGTTTATTGGGATTTCAAAGGGTGTAACAACATGGAGTACTGGAGTGAACTCCGTGAATGCCGCACCTTCTGAAACATCCCAATTCCCTTCTAAAAGCTGTTGGCGCTGTGTAGGCGGCAAAGCCTTTAACATTCTTTCGTATCTGCCATCAGAAGCAAGAAAAGGATTATCCTGCAATCTGGCAGGTATAAATTTTCTTGTTAGTCCATCATCGCCTTCAAAGGACTCGTTGGGTGGTATAGGGTCTATATATCGCTTTTTAACCCACGTAGCGCCCACACCGCCGGGATTCGCTGTACACCGCATGTAGGGTACTATGTCTGGATCAGTCGTCCTTAGACGAGAAGCTAGGTAGTTCCAAGCGAATTCTGTGGGCAAATGCGTAATCTCATCAAACCCTATCCAACTATATGCTTGTCCTTGGTATCTATATACATCTGCATCACGCTCCAAGAATCCAAACTCAATCTTAGCGCCGCTAGGAAATGTCCACATCTTTTCTACTTCGCGGTACTTACAGCCTTGGAAGGCTTTAGGGTACAACTCACGGCTCTTATCTATTAGCTCTCGTAGTTCTGGCATTGAGCGCCTAAGTATTAAACCTCTGTGGGCTGACCTATGTGCGTATCGCAGTGGGTCTACTAACATCGCATAAGACTTACCGCCACCTGCGGCTCCACCATACAGGACATCTGTTTCACCTGCGGCAAGGAAGTCTTCTTGTGGGCCTTCGTTGGCTTTGAAGATTACTTCCTCTTGAGCTTCGGTTGCTAAAGAAGGAGGAACTAGTTTTAGTTCTACGTCTTCTATGACGTTGGAGGCATCTTTGCCTTCTAGTTTATTTAAAGTCTTTTTAGTTTTTGTAATTGACTTTTTATAATTGTCTACTTTAGCTTGAGCGGCTTTTAACTTTTTGTTTTTTTCTCTTACTGATTTCTTTGCATCCATCTTCGCTTTGGTTTGCGAGTGGTAGGTATAGCCTCGTCCTTTTGAGCCTTTAGCTCTACCTGCTTTTTTGCGCGGAGTTCCATCTACTTTGAGTATGAAGTTTCCTTCGTTGTCTTTTAAGTAGCTGTCGGGATTGATATCCCAATCTTTATCCATGCTTAGCGGCTATTTTCTTTAAGCCCATGTGTGAGACTTTACGGCCTGTAATATGTTGAAGCCACATAGCTCCTTCGCGCAAAGAAAGAGCTTTATCTTTTATCATCGGAAGAACTTTGTTTAAGGCTTCTAGTTCTTCGGGTATCTCTACTACAAACTCTGGGTTAGCTTCGTTGATAGCATAACCAAAAGGAATAGTGCTACTAGTTCTCCTCCGCATAAACACCTTCAATAACTGTTTCGTTTTTTGCCGGAAGAATAAATAAACCACCACCAGTATTTACTGTTACATCAAGTCGATCTGTCTTGCCTAGTCCTACACGATCTAAGATGGTCTGTGCGGCCTGTACACGCATATTAGCTTGCGGGATAGGGGCATCGCTGTCCATTACTTGAACAAGCTTTAAAGCGGCTTTAGGGGCGCTTTGCGCTAGGATGCTTTCAGCCATGTCCAGTATTTCGGTCTTCAGTGCTTTGACTACGGACGGGTGGCTGTTTTCAGCATAGCCTGCTAATCTTGCGGCTTGCTTAGCGTCACCGTCACAGGCTACTAAGTGATCTAAAAAAGATTGTTGTTTAACTGTTAGTTCTTTAGTTTTCATATACTATAGTATACCAGTAATTTCGGGGTTTGTCAAGTCTTTTTTGCACAAAAACAAAATAAAGCTTGACAAAATAGGATTTTAGGTGTATAATATCCTTATAGCCCATCGGGGTATAACTATATATATATCACCATCCATCTCATCTACATCCCCCGCCTCAAAGATACTCCTAGACTTTAAAGACTTTAAAGGTCCGCGCCTAACTGGTATACACTCCAAAGCCTTCCAAAATGTATATGATTGTGTATATATGGGTGGGTGGGGGTATGGCCACCTGCCCCGCCTGTAAAGACTTTAAAAGTCTTCATAGTTCTATAGCTCCTTCCAGATTTACTACGTAAATTAACAAGATTCCAAAGACTTTAAAGTCTTTGAAGTCCCTCCTCATTTCTAGTTTACTAAACTAGGGAGACTTGAAAGGACTTTAAAGTTTTAAGAAACTTTAAAATTCTAAACAGTTTTCAGCAACTTACCAAATAAACTTAGTCTACGACTAAACCCTTTATAGTTTTAAAACTATAAAGATTTTTTAGTATCTTCATAACCTATAAAAGGTTATGAAGATACTAAGTAAGTCTCTTAATTAAATAACTTAAAAAGAAGTCATTTATGACTTTTTAAGTTATTTAATTAAGAGACTAACCAACCTTTTGGAGAATGACCATGAACAACATTAACTTCGTTAATATCGACAACAACAGAATTGCTTCGGCCAAACAAGTCTATGGCGTAGCTTGCCACTTTGCAAGAATTGACTCGACATCTCCTTCGGAGAGATTTGGAAAACAGAAAGTCTATCATGCTATCCTGAATAAATTCTATGGTGATCACGACACCAAGATGACTCATGGTGAAGTCACAGACTTCTTTGAGCATCAGGAAGTTCCAAAGGTATTCCTAGATTTGGTCAAGAAGCCGAAGGCTAAAGCGAAAGAGAAAGCTACTAAAGTTGTAAATAGCGTAGCTAAGAAGCTTGACAGCAGAGTTGATATCCTTGAGACTAAGGTCTCTGATATGGATTCTAAGCTCGATGCAATGCTTAAAATCTTACAGGCTAAATAGAATTTATAAGGTGAATATTATGGAAAAGTTGTTAGTTAGATTTGAATCCAATCCCAATAGGGATAACGCAAATAGAATATATAATTATGAACTTAAACATCCGTTTAGTGTTTGTGCTTTAAACCAACAACAGATAGATATATTAAATAAATCTAAGGAAATGAGATTATGAATATAATCAAAAAAGGCTATAAGTTAGTCCACGATAAAAGCGGTGAAGATGTCTATCCTTCGGAGTTAGTAGTGTCTTTTAGAGGCGATAGATATATAGTCAAGGGTGGAGTACCGCCTCACAAAGAAGGTAGCACAGGAAGAGTCTGGGTGTCTGATATAACCAATAGGCACAACGAAGAGTTCTTTCCAAGTGTTTGTGGTTTGAAGTGGCTTGAAGTATAGTAAATTTATAAAGCCTATTACGTTAGTAGTAGGCTTCAATAAATTAACTAGTACTTAGGAGAAAGACGATGGAAAATAAAATTAAGAGTCAGGATGCTTTTGTAACGCCAGAAAATATGGAAGACTTAAAAGAAAGACTAAATAGTTTTAGTAGCAGTGAGAAAGCTGTAGCATGGCTTGCCGCAATGATGGCTTGGAATCTAGCCTGTAAAATAGTTAATGAGGAACTTGAAAATGTTTAATAAAATTAAAGCAGTTCAGGAACGAGCAGTAGAATTACGTGGTGAATTAGTATCTTTTTGTGGTGTTCGGGATATAGCTATATGGGCTGTTGATAACCCGACATTCGATGAAGATAGAAAATATGTAGGGCATACTGTGACCTTCCAAGATGGTAAAGCTGTATTTAATTGGGGTCATTACGACCTGACAGCCAAAGAAGCTTTAAATTATTTGAAATCTAAGATATCTTAAACCCCCTAGCTTGCCCTCTTCGGAGGGCTTTTTTTTGGAGATAAAACTATGTACATTCAACACGCTAAAGCAGTACAACATTATGCACAGCAATCAGCAGATAATATGTGCAGTGTAACTTTAATGACAGTACTAAGCATCCGTCAACCTTGGTTGAATATAGGTGAGCAGTTACAAGATGTTAGAACTAATAAGCTACAAGCTAAAGCTCTTTGGGGTTTTAAGAAAGACACCTACATATATCTAGAATCTAATAAGCATAAAATGTATGCTCAAGTCATGGCTGTAATCAACAGCAACAAAACAGATGCCAGTAAAGCTATGAGCCTGATGAAGATATTTCTTCGAGTTGATGGTCTTGGAATGGCTAAAGCAGGATTTATGTGTCAACTGACAGCAGGCTTAGTTGGCTGTATGGATAGTCATAATATTAAGATGTATAACTTAGATGCTAAAGATTTTGTACTGGCCAAGAACCCTAAGAGTATCAAGGGTTTAGAAGGCAATCTTAAAAAGATTCGTAACTATATTCAAATCTGCCATGAGTATGGTACAGAGAATTTGTGGAACAGTTGGTGTAGTTATCTATCTACTAAGTCTACTAAGTGGAGAGATGCTTACCATGTAAGTGAAGTGCATTATAGTTATTTAATTGGTGGTTGTAATTAAGTACTGGTAATGTAGAATAGAGTATATAATTTAAATAAACTGGAGTAAAAGTAATATGAAAGCACTACTAGAAGCAGTAGAGAACTGGATAGACGAAAGAATCCTAGTATCAAGTAAAGTTTTAGTTTTTGAAACTAAGTTTAAAGAAATGTCTGATAGAATTGCAGAGTTAGAAGGCAAAGAAAATGAAGATAATTCTGAGAGACTTGACGAACTAAGTGAAAGAATTGAAACACTAGAATCCGAAATGTATGAGGTAGAAAGAGCAACAGAAGATATACCAGATACATACAGTATTGAAGTTATGATAGATGATGCCATAGAGACTAAAGTTATGGATGCTGTCAAAGAAGAGTTAGACTCCACCGAATTTAAAGTTACGATAGAAAGATAATGAGTAAAATTAAAGAGTGGATGGGATATGATTATGTTAGTGAGGACTTACACACACAGATAAACTTGGAGAATAGTAATATGATTACACTTAAAGGAGATGCAACAGTGCTTACAGAAGAAAATTATGAAGTTCTAATAGCTATACTGGAAGAGATGCGGAACTGTCTTCATGCTGATATGAATATTGAAGATTTAAGCGACAGAGCAAGTGATGTTTTAAGTCGTGACTATCGTAGACTACGCACCATACAAGAACAGTTAGCACTAACTATGGAGGTTATGAACCAATGAAAGGTATCATAGATACATCAAAACCAGTATACAAATACAAAGTACTTATGTCAGAATTGCTTGGGTACTATGTAGATGTTGCGGCATCAAGTCCTGAAGAGGCACAGCAGTATGCCAACAACCCTAATATCAGGAAACATTGGAACAAGTATGGTATTAGTGTTGTAGAAACAACTCCTGTATCAGCGGAATTAATAACTACTAAGGATGTTAAAGATACTTAGTAGGCTTTAAAGTATTTAGTAGTAACAGTAACAACTACTGTTGTTGTTTCTACTAAACCTTAGAAGGTTATTATAATGTGTTTTAAAAAGTTGTCAAGTTATTTTTAACTTGATTTAGTAATTTAATTGTTATATAATGTTTAAACAAACTGGAGAAATGTAATGAGTACAATTTTTAATATGTTTGCAAATGGTAGTGCTGTCCAAAGTTTAAGGGATGGTGGATATGGTGCGGCTGATTTTGATATAGAGATTGCACCTTTAATTTATTTAGATGCTTATGAAAGTTCTAAAAATATAATCTATAGGACTGACAATGCGGCAGAGTTGGGAGTGCATGGTCGTGGATATAAGCCTGTAGAACCCAAGAAGATGATCGACAATACCCGAAATATCTTGGAGCGTTCTGATCTAAATACCGTTGGACTTACAGAACAAATAAGAACCAGTCACGATGGTGCTAGATGTTTTGTACAGTACAACCTCCCTGCTCATACTTATCAAACTGGTGACGGAGATACAGCTAGTCTTAGTTTGTTATCAACATCATCCTTTGATGGTACTTGGCCGTTTATGATTAGCGTTGCCGCTTTACAGTCAGCGTGTACAAATCTACAGGTCTTTGTCAGTGGCGAGGTAGCAATCTACAAGGCTAAGCACACACAGTCCTTAGACATAGAGCATGGCGCTAATATTATTGTCAAGTCCCTTGATGTCTTTAACAGAGAGCGTGAGCTATGGCAACAATGGCAGGGTCAAGAGGTAAGTGATATGACGGCATTTGAATTCTTTGCCGATGCGCTTAATGTAAATCTAAATACAAGCGGCCTTGATGGTGGTTACAGCCCTGCCGATGTTATACACAACTTAAAAAGACGTAACGAGAATCTTAATTATATCTGGAGAGTATACACTGCGGTATATAAAAAGCGTTTAGGCTGTAACTATTGGGCTGTGTATAATGCGATGACTGATTGGTCAACACACTTTGGTGCTGTTCGGCAGTCCAGTGAGCGCAACATAGCATCAATCCAGAATGATCGTCAGCAAGTAATAAGACAGGCAGTAAACTCTAAGAAGTTCTTGAGGTTAGCGGCATGAAGTTAGCTGATGCACCATTCAACTTAAATTCTAAAGCGCATCTCAAGGTGCGCTATATTTTTGAAAAAGGCGATCACGAACTAGAGAACGCTATATTAGATTTAGTTTGTGGTGAAAAAACACGTTGGACACCAAGCGACTGGGCTGTAGTTATAAACCATATCACTTCGTCTGACTTAACTATTGGCGAGTACATCAAGCCATACACGGAGAAAAGCGCATGACATTAAATCTATTTGGTAACACCACATTCAGCATCGGTTTACGTAACGGTGTTGGTATTGATCTAGAATTTACAGAAACTAGACCAGTATGGATAACTAGTAATGATTGGATTGGAACTAGAGTTGCATCCTTTGAAGGAGTAGTAATTCTTTTTCCTTTTGTTATAATAACAATTGGACAAGTTTATGAAGCGAAAGATTAATTAACTTAAAAAGGAGAAGCAACATGGCACAAAAAGATAGAGTATTAGATTATTTAAAAACTGGTAGAAGCATTACAACTTTTAACGCATATAATGAACTAGGTATTACACGAATATCTGCAAGAATTTTTGAGCTTAGAAAGGAAGGACATAATATTATTTCCGATACTTTAAAAGTTCTTAATAGATATGGAGAAGTTTGTCGTATTGGTTCTTGGTCGTTGAGTAGCAATGAGTAATACTAATCATGGTGGCAAGGGTGATCGTTCGAGGGTGAGCGATCATTCAAGCTACAATAAAAACTTTGATCGAATATTTAAACAACAGTATCAGGAGGTATCAAATGTTAGAAAAGATAAACGTAAACAAAGACTCAATGAAATCGGTATGCTCCAATACCTTGTTCAAGGTGGCAAATTGGATTCAAGAAGAGAAGACAGAGATGACAAGTAAGTTTGAGTCTAGATTTATTAAGACAGTTAGGACTATGGTTGTGTTGGCCGTACTGCTGACAATCGTAAATGTTATTTTAGTTTTAAGGATGTAATATTATGAATTTATTATTAACAATAGCTTGTATGACGGCGTGTGTATATGCAATAAAACTTTTGTTTGTATCAGAACAAATGATTTCAGAACTTAAAAAGGAGAGTGAAGGTGAGCAACTTTGATTACAAAGACGCTGATGATTGGAAAGGTTTAATACTTGTTGCAGTTATAGTGGCAGGAATTATAACTTTTATAGCGGTAGATAAAATATGAAAACTTTTGAAGACAGAGACCTCCCTGCATTAATAGGTAAAGTAGCTAACTGGCATCAAGATAGAAATCTTATTGATGGTTCTGATGACAAAGCACAGGTGCTAAAACTTATACAAGAAGTAGGAGAGCTTTCAGATAGTGTCTGCAAAAATTTAACTATTATAGATGACATAGGAGATATAATTGTAATCTTAATTAACATAGCAGTCCGAAATAATTTGACAATCTATGAATGTTTAGAGTATGCTTACAACGACATCAAAGATAGAAAAGGTATGATGGTCGATGGTATCTTTGTTAAAGATGGAGATAAACTAAATATTGATTTAGATAGTTTCGGCAATAAATAATGCTTGACAGTGTTTTAAAACTGTGGTAATATCCACATTCAATTTAACTAAACGAGGTATAGAAGTATGGCTATAGTACAAGGCACAGCGTATTGGGCAAGTGTAACAACCCCTAATACTAATTATGAACCAGTGTATACAGTGAACCTAGTAGTAGATGATGATACTGCAAATGATTTTAAATCAAGAGGATTCACGGTAAAAGAGATGGACGAAGGCTCTGCGGTAGTTATTAAACGTAAAGTCAACGGGCCAAATGGAATGATACGTTCTGCTCCTAAACTTTTTGATAGGTTTAAAAATCCTATGGACGAGAGGGTTGGCAATGGATCATTAGTCAAAATACAATACAAAGAGTGGGAATCTAATTGGAAAGGTCAAGACTTTAGAGGATTAGATTTTCAAGCTATGCAAGTACTTGACTTAGTAGAAGTAGGCTCACCTGATGGGTCTGAATTTGATGTAGAAGACGATAACATAGAGGATGAATTATGAGTGACGCACCGCAGTATACTTACATAAAAGATGATGTGACTTACGATGTGGGACAACTGTCCCCTGAAGGTCAGTCAGTGTTCGGAGTACTGGTAAATGCACAAGGTAAATTGCGAGAGGCTGAGTTAAATGTTACACTGGCCCGTGCATCTATTATGACTTTGACAAGTAGTATGGACGAGCATCTAGTTGATGATGCTATTATAACTGAAGAAGGAAATACAACTGAGGAATAGTTATGCCCTTTGTGAAACACCGTTTACCTTGTAATGTATGTGGTGGCTCTGACCCCGTTTCTGTCGATGAAGATGGAGCGGGGTTTTGTTTTAGTTGCCGCCATTATTTTAAACAATATGATACATCGGAAGTACAACCCGATACTGTAAAGGATATACAAAAGTATCAACATAAATCAGAAAGCTTTAGCCAATCTAAATGTTATGACGCTATTGCTGATAGAGGAATATCAAAAGAAACTGCTAAGAAATATGGTGTTCAAGTTTCTAAAGCAGGCAACGGTTTTATAGTTAGACACTACTATCCTTATTATGAGGGGACTGAGTTGTCTGGAACCAAGATTAGAAAGACAGAGAACAAAGACTTTGCTTGGGTAGGTGATGGCAAGAAAGGTGATCTGTTCGGACAAAATCTTTTCTCCAAAGGAGGCAAGTATCTTACTATCGTTGAAGGAGAGTTAGATGCAATGGCCGCCTATCAAATGCAGGGTAGTAAGTATCCTGTAGTATCTGTTAAATCAGGATCGTCTGCACTTAAAGATTGTAAAGAATCCTATGAGTGGATAGACAGTTATGAAAATATAGTTGTATGTTTTGATAACGATGATGTAGGAATTAAGTCTGCATTAGAAGTTGCTGAGTTGTTTGGCGGCAAGACAATGATAGTTAAACACCAAGATAGTTATAAAGATGCTTGCGATTATTTAAAAGCTAATCAACAATCATTATTTATAAAAGTCTGGTGGCAAGCAGAAAGATTTGTTCCTGATGGTATTGTACTGAGCAGTCAACTGCGCGATGAAGTTATGGCTGATTTAGAAATGCCTTTCTGTAGTTATCCGTGGGACTGTTTGAATCTTATGCTGTATGGTATGCGTAAGGCTGAGCTTATAACTCTTACAGCAGGAACAGGTGTCGGTAAATCGACAGTAGTTAAACAACTTCAAGAAGAAATATTCAAGCATACCAATGAAAAGATTGGAGTCCTTTCTCTTGAGGAAAGTGTAGCTACAGCCGCCCTTGGTTTGATGTCGCTGTCTGCTAACAAACTACTACATCTTCCTACTAAAGAACAGATGATGAAGCATATCTTAAAAGACCCAAACAATATTTATCGCAAACCAAAGCTTGCAAATAGTATTTCTCAGGAAGAAAAACAAAAAGCTTTTGAAGATATACTAAGCGGCGGTAGATTTTTATTCCTTAAACATGTCGGCAAGTTTGATATGGATAGTGTTTTAAATAAAATAAAATATCTAGCCAAGGCAGAAGACTGTGGTGTAATTGTTTTAGACCATATTAGCATACTTGTAGGGATGGCGATGGGCGTTGGTAGCGATGAACGTAAAGCTATTGATGCTGTGATGCACAGCTTGAGAGCGGTAGTAGAAGAAACAGGCGTAAGTCTTATAGCTATCAGTCACCTAAGTAAAGCAAGCGGTAGTAGAGATTCGCACGAAGAGGGTGGTCGTGTACGACTAGGAGATTTAAGAGGCTCTAATGCGATTGCTCAGCTTAGTAATATTGCAATAGCACTTGAAGGTAATCGTCAAGCAGATGATCCTGAAGAACGCAATATGACTATTGTCCGTATCTTAAAGAATCGTTTTAGTGGCGAGACAGGGATAGCAGGCTACTTGAAATACGATAGCCAAACAGGTAGACTTAATGAAGTTGATGAATATGATTGTGGAGAAGTCTTATGAATTTAGTATTTGATATAGAAGCTAATGGCTTAACGCCTACCGAAATATTTTGTATTGTAGCTATTGATGTAGATACTAATGTAGAATATTGTTTCGACAATACACAGTTAAAAGAAGGCTATGAGTTCTTAGCAAAAGCTAACAAGCTTATTGGACATAATATTATTGGTTATGACTTACCTGTAGTGCTTGATATTGCAGGAGTTGATCTATATAATATTAAACTTGTAGATACTTTAGTTCTTTCTCGTTTGTTTAATCCTACTAGAGAAGGAGGACACGGTTTAGAAAGTTGGGGTTATCGACTTAACTTTCGCAAAGGAGACTACGGGCAAGAAGAAAGCGCGTGGGATCACTACACTCCTGAGATGCTAGAGTATTGTCTTAATGATGTTCGTTTAAATGTTTTAGTTTATAACCATCTGCGGTTAGAGTCTAAAGGGTTTAGCCCAATGTCCGTAAGACTCGAACATTCAGTTGCTAAAATTATACATCAACAAAGAGTAAATGGTTTTTTAATTAATCAGAGATCATGTATGTCACTGATAGCAGAGCTTAGTGATTCTTTAGGTAATGTAGAAGCTGAAGTCAGAGAAGAATTTAAGCCAACTGTACATACTCAAGTTTTAAAACCTAAGTATACAAAAGCAGGAACTATAGCTAAGACAGCAGTAGATCAAGATGGTAATGGCGTTAGGCTTACTGATGCTGAGTATGCTGAAATAGAAATGTTCAATGATCCAGTTATTCGTAAAACTTATACAGAATTTAACTTAGGTTCACGTAAACAAATTGGAGAATACTTAATAGCTTTTGGATGGAAGCCTAAAAAGATGACACCTACAGGCCAACCAATTGTTGATGAAAGTACTCTTAGCAGGGTTAAGAATATTCCACAAGCCGCTATGATTGCTAGGTATCTAATGTTACAAAAGAGACTAGCACAAGTAAACTCTTGGATGAAAGAAGTTAAAGACGATGGTAGGATTCATGGTTATGTTAATCCTAATGGAGCAGTAACTTCTAGAATGACACACTCTCACCCCAACACAGCACAGATACCAAGCTCTACTGCACCTTACGGTAAAGAGTGCCGAAGTTGTTGGACTGTGCCAAAAGATCACAAGCTAGTAGGTATTGATGCCTCTGGTTTAGAACTTAGAATGCTAGCACATCACATGAACGATAAAGGATATACAAATGAAATACTCAACGGCGACATACACACAGCTAATCAAAGACTTGCGGGACTTGAATCAAGAAATCAGGCTAAGACTTTCATCTATGCACTGCTCTACGGAGCAGGAGATGCAAAACTTGGGTCAGTGGTTGGCCGAGGCAGAGAAAGCGGTAAAGGACTTAGACAACGCTTCTTTGCTGGTCTCCCATCATTTAAATCTCTTACGTCAAGAGTACAGCGAGAAGCTAAAAGCGGATTCGTCAAAGCATTAGATGGCCGTAGACTTACTGTACGCTCTGAGCATTCAGCATTAAACACTTTACTCCAAGGAGATGGAGCTATAGCAATGAAACAAGCTTTAATAATACTTAATGATAAGATAAATAAATTAGGATATGATGCTAAGTTTGTAGCTAATGTACACGATGAATGGCAGATTGAGTGTCACGCTGATCATGCCGAAGCAGTAGGCGAAGCAGGAGTACGGGCTATTAAAGAAGCAGGGTGTATTCTTAAACTTAACTGTCCATTAGATGGAGACTACAAAGTCGGGGAGAACTGGAGTGAAACACACTGAACCAAGATTAATAGAACTTAAAAACTATGTTCATCTTAGGTATAATACTTCTACTGGTGGACTTTTCAGGCTACCTAAAGGAAAATCACCTATGGTTGCTATACGAGCAATACAACACAATGAAATTGTTTTAGTAGAGTGTCTATACTTAGTCTCAGGACGAATATCAATGCACCTTGGAGACAGAGAAG
>Ga0181391_1000295_pt1 | contig 14876 bp, 6 predicted proteins | sample 14SPOviralmetaG_FD_130080 | JGI IMG/M metagenome (GOLD analysis project Ga0181391, IMG submission 130080) | Marine viral communities from the oligotrophic San Pedro Time Series (SPOT) site, San Pedro Channel, CA, USA - 14 SPOT_SRF_2010-08-11 | ecosystem: Environmental > Aquatic > Marine > Strait...
GGCGTGGCGGTTCTGGTGAGATCAGGAATGGTAGGGAATGTTCTGGTGTGGCAGGGCGGGGTAAGTCGGTTCTGGTATGTTGCGTTTCGGTTGGGTCTCGTAAGGTTCGACTGGGAAAGTTTGGGCAAGGCGGTTGAGGCGGGGCATGTTGACGGTGCGTTGCGGCACGGCGAGTTTAGGTAGGGCGAGGCGTGGCGAGACGGTTTAGGCGGGGCATGGCATGGCAGCGATGTCGTGGTCAGGTCGGGCGTGTTCGGGCTGGTCCAGTCAAGGCGGTCATGGCCTTGTGAGTTTAGGCTGGGTGAGACCGGTTGAGGTGTGTCGAGGCGGTCTAGTTGAGGCGTCGTGTGTAAGGGCAAGGCGTGTTCTGATGGGGCCAGTCAAGGCAGTCAACAATCTTTGTACTAAGGGAGAATAAAATGAAGAAGTCAGTACGTTTTTCAAAAGACACTAAGCAGCGGATCATTGATGAATATCTTGCATCCACTGGATTGAATACCTTTCGGGCTGATGAGTTTGTAGATTGGCTTGCTGATCAGCCTGACCATGAAGCCTACGCGGCTTTCTATGGGATGACTGATGAACATGCTGCTCGTCAGTATCGTATCGACATGGCTCGTGATATGGCCAGTGGTCTTCGCATCGTTGCAAAGACTGAGGTTATTGAGAGCGGTGTCACATCAGTCAAGGTGACTGAGTACCCCGCCTACATCTCCCCTGTGAAGGGGCGTAAGGATGGTGGTGGCTATGAGCCTTTCGATCCTAATGATGAAGAGGCTCAGGCTGAGTTACGTCGTCAGGCTGGTGTTCAGCTTGCCGCGTGGCTTAATCGGTATCGTGGATCTGCCGAGAACATCGGTCTTGATATGACGCCCATTGAAGACATGGTGCGTGTGCTTCGGGACGAGAAAGAAGAAGCAGCGTAAAGTTACCTATAACTTTAGCCTCCCCTTTTTTGGGGGGGCTATAAGTTTTGCATGATTACATTGCCTCTCAAAACGAGAGCCTCTACCTGCTTACTCATTCTTTCTATTATATTCTTCTTTTGCTCTTCTGACATTCTTGGGTTGTCTTTTATCTGAGCCATCCTACGCAGTAGACTGTTGCGTCCATTGTTTATGGATTTTATGACACCCGCTATTTTTAATTCATCTGCGTACTTGGACTTAGACCTTTGTATCAGGTTTGAGTCGCCTCTTTTTATGGCATCAGTAAGAACTTCTCTGGCTTGCAGAACCCTGTCTCTTTTATCTATGAAACGGCCCAAGTCCTCACGACTAGATACAGAGTAGATTAGCTTTCTCCCGAATGGGATCTGCCTAACCATCTCTTCATCGAAGCCATCTGTTAATGCTTGAGGTAATGTGACTGTGGCTAAGTCACCTGTTCTCTGTACGAACCTTCCAACGCCACCAGTAAGATACTCAACCCAATACTGCAAGACGTCTGGAGACACATCCAGTGTGCCGGGTTCTATGTTGGAGCCATCAATATTGTTGAGCGCCTGAGCAATCCACTTTGCAGAAGGAGATGTAGTAGACCAATAAAGTTGGCTGTTAGGTGGTGGAGTAGGATCAAATGGAGATGTCTCTTTGTATATTGGCTTTTGAGCGAAATCCTCATTCTCCACAATATCAATAAATGGATCTGCAACAGTAGGAGAAACAAAGTTTGCAAAACTCTCCGTTCCACCAAGTGGGTTTACCACATCTACAGCAGTCATCAGTGTTGAATATCCTGCTTCACCGGGGGTGTAGCCTCCCCTAGCCGCTCTGCTTAAAGCCCTTCCTGCATTAACAGCCATGTTCAGACCATACGGCATAGGTATGGCGATGTGAGACCTGTCTGTTATTCCGAATGGGTCAGGGAATATTAGATTATGTTCCAACACATAATCTGGAACTTTGTCGTAAACTAGCTGACCATCTTCATCCTCGTCTGAAAGAGCCGCGTTTAACTGATCTTGCAGAAGGCCAGCCACCATCAGCCCCACCCAAATTTTACGAACCTTGCTTGATCTTGTGGCGGCACTAAGTAGGGCGAATGTACCTTGAAGCGATGCGTTGTAGAACAGGTACATGGAGTTCATAAGACTCTTGTACTCACCGCCCTTGGCAAAATCCACGCTGACATTACGAGCAGCAAATGCCGCTCTTTCTTCACCTATTCTAGGAGCAAGAGCCTTGAAGGTTGCTACACGAATAGCGTTCTCAACAACAGTGTTGTAATTCTCCAAAAAGGACAGCATGCTTCCGACGCCCTTGCCAACAAAGCTGCTCTTTACAGAGTTCCACTGTCCTCTTGCGCCTTGTTCAGCAATATCGTCAGTCAATCTTTTTATGCCAGCAACCTGATCGCTCAAGTCACTAATTTGGTTTGTTGCGTTCTGGCCTCCAGCTTTCTGGAACCTTCTAAATAGAGCAGCGCCAGTTAACTCAGAAACCGGCACGTTAGGGTTATCAACTACATCATTTCCTAATACAGCTACCTGTCTTACGGCACCCCAAGCATCTTTAAAGTTACCTAGAACTTCTTTGACTATGCCCTCCTGTTCATACTGGTTGACGTTTACGCCAACAGTCTGAATGTCTCTGAGCATATTTGTAATCAAGAACTCAGGATTATATGAGGTGTTAATGTTGGACAGGTATCTGTTGACCTTGCCCAGAGATTTCACAAGGACATTGGATGTCTGTGATGAAACTCCGGTGCCGCCCTTCAGTGCTTGTGCGAGCCTCTGATCTCTAAACCTTATGTAGACATGCTGACCGTTCCTCTTAACGGCAACAATACTTGGATCATTCATTGCATTTCGGTCAACGATTGTCCGAACAGATCCATTTACCATACCTCTGGTTAGAGGCACGGTATCCACAATCTCTGCATATTGGCTTGTGAGTTCTGGGTCAGATTCCAGCAACTCAAGGAAGGATACGCCTACCTTGTTTCTCTCTGCCCTTATAACTGCATTCTGATTTTGCAAGAATACTGCGGCAAGGATGTTTGTTGCATACTCTTGGCGACCAAGTGCGCGTCTGTCTTCGCGGCCCCTAACTGAGTATCCTTTGGTTCCCGCTCCACCTGTGTAGTAACCGTCTTCCTGAGCCTCTCCATCGGCGTCAAAGATGCCCCTGAGCGGGACATAATTTTGATACTGCGGAACCTCTGCAATACTGCCGTCCTGCAAGGTGACAGGCTCTTGGCTATCAAAGTCTGGAGTAAGGCCAGAAGAAACTCTGACCCGGTTGGTGTCGGCTACAACATCACGAACTCTGCCCTCAATACCCTTTATGATGGCCTGATTGCCTGAGTCTAAGCCTTCGACCCAGTTAATGATCCGATCAGCTTCGATGTCGCTCATACCAGAGCCATTGTCCAGATCATTGTTTATGGATCTGATGTATGCGTTTCTTTCCTTTGCGTGTAGTGCATAGAGGTAGGAGTCAATTATTGCCATCCTCTTGCTCTTCGTAGTTTCAAAGGACTTCCTTGTGTACTCGCTTTGCGCCTTTAGATTTTCAAAAGAGGAATCTGGCACATCAATGTTTTTGACTTGCTGTGCAATAGGCTCGTAAGTCTCTTTTTGCTTTGTGTTTAGCTTTTCTCCCACCCTGCCATGGAACAACGTCTCTTGCAGATATGTGTCCATTCCATCAGAGATGGACATCCCTTGAGCCTTGAGTTCGTCAATCATCTTGGCTACGGGGAGGAAAGCGTCTTGGAACTTGGTTAGGAAGCCCTGTGCTACATCTTCTGCTTTCTTATCGCTCATCAGAGGATTGATCTTCAGAATCTTGGCAATGGTATTGTAGGCGGCAGAATATGTAATGTGGTTCTGCTGATCAGCAACACGCATCGGCGTAGAATCAGAAGGTATTGAGGAGAAAGAGACGCTGTACTTCTTTGCCTTAACATCAGGATAGGCTGTTCTTATTGAGTAAACAGGAACAGGTCTAGTGAACCCAAACTCAGCCAGAACATCTGGGTCAGAAACTGTTCCATACTGAAGTGATAGTATCACTGGAGGTGAACTATGGGATGGGTGCCGCCATTCCAAACGTAGGTCTTTATTGGATTGGCCGCCGTCAGGGAAGGATATCACGTTCTCCCCATCTCTATGTCCCTGCCTATGCCAAGCAAACATAAGCTGTTGAATTGCTGTCTCTGCGTCAGGAAACTTAGAGTTTTCTATGAACTCTTTTTCGTGGCCTCGTTGTTGAATGTGATATTTGCCAAAACCGAATGGCCGTCCGTTGCTGTTTATCCCATCCTTGCCAGCAAACATAAGAACAGGCACAGGTGTTTTACCATCTTTTATCACGCCAAACAGAGAGTTGTACTTCTCAAAGCCGGGAAACTTCTTGGGCGCTGGCACCGTAGCAAATGGGTTTGATGGGGCTGTCGAGAATTTTCTAGTAGTCTTGGGAAGCCTTTCCAACATCTCTTGAGTGTTGTTTAGCTCTGTTATCTGACTCTCATCCAATTCTCCAATAGTGGCTTCATCATTTTCCACAAGCTGGATAGTGTCTATTCTTTGTGAATCAAGCTGCCTGTTTATTGAATTTGGGTTAAGAGCAGCACCATTTTGTGCATCAACTGCGTCATCATAATCTATGAAACGCTCACCCTCTTGATCCCCATTGGAGTAAGTCTCTCTGCGCTTAGGGTTGTAGTACATGAAGACAACGTCAGGCTCTCCATTGTTGAAGTCCTTGTACGCATCCTTGTCCCACCCTTCGGGAGAGAACTCATTGTTCCACGGCATTCTGGAGCGGATTGTAAACCCATTGGCACTGTACGCCCCCGGTAGGAAGGTGTCGAATGCATCAAGTTTGTTGCCACCCTCTTCTACAGCAAGCCTAATACCCGGATAATTAAAACCTTTATGAGAGTCTGGCGTGTTGAACACCGAGACAATGTCTACTAAGCCATTTATCTCATCTTCTTTTAATGCAAAGCCAGCCTTGCCGTCTTCGGTCAAGAACAGCCGCATGTCAGCATATCCGGTTTCGTCTGAATTAGTCTCTGTTGGATAAACATATACAGACGCGCCCAAACGACCTTGGGCCATCTTGGCAGCGTCAATAGCGTCAGAGAACTGCTGTGCTGACTTAATAGTTTGAGCAAGCTCGTATATGGCCGGAGTGCGTATGCCCTGCTGATTATAAAGTCTATTCGCAAAAGGAAGAGATTTGTAGTCAGCGACTACATCATATTGGCCCACTCTTCGGCTTGATCTCTGTCTACGCCATACTCGTCCATTATCCCCTGCACCAATCCTGACGGCGATGGCCGCAGCTTTTGCTGGGCTGACGCTGTACTTGAGGTTAGCGGTGGTATCGTTCTCAGCAGACTCTCGGCTAACTCCTTCATCTGGTCGTCCGGCACCTGTGTCAGGATAGATTCTGTTTCTGTCTGCTGAGGGGAGTGCTTCTGCGATTTGTTCATCTGTAAATCCTTCATTCCTTGCGTACTCAATGGCCCCGTCAACGTAATCATTGTCGGACCCACGCCCTTTGCCAACGCCCATAGAGGCGAGAAGTCTTTTCTCATGATACCACATCAGGGCCTGAAAATCGGCATTGTTGATATCAATCCCAGACCTGTCTTTTAAAAGTTCCCTAGCACTTTCTGTGGCGCGTCTCATCACGGCTCTTTCTGTGCCGTTTCTTGGGGTCGCCTGCTCAAACTTCCCGCTTAGGTTTTGTGAGTGTGTGTCTGCGGCCTTGAAAAGCTCTGTCTTAATTGGCCTGAGATCCGCCTGATCCTTCCCATATCTACCAAACTCCCTTTGGAATTTAGCGTTTAAGGCAACGGCAAATTGATCTACGTTCTGCCCCTCTATCGAATCGAGGCCCTCATCAAGCATAGTATCTTCAATAGTGCGCTGCTCATACTCGTTGAGATCTCCCTCAAGAGCGTCTTGTATTCTTTTTCTGTTCTTCTTGTTGGTCGCATCAGTAGGCTCTTTAAACGGCTTTCCGGTGATGCGGTTCCACATACGCATCCACCACAAGTCCATTGTAAGTGGATTGAAATCACCGTTTAGGTTCATGTAGAACCCATTGCCAATCTTAGGCCCAAGGATAAACGCGATACTAACCTCTGTGCTGGCAAGCTCTCCACTAGGCACAGTCAGATTTAGTTTTTTAAATATAGGGTTTTTCTTTAACTCACTTACAGTTGTTTTCTGACTTAGATATGCCTGTATCTCAACATCTGTTTTCCCTGAGTCCTTCAGTGAGTTGTAAAACAAGAACGCCTTCCGCATGGCGGCTGCGCCCTTGCTGCCAAATCCCTTTATTGGAAATCTTCCTGTCTCCAACCAACCCTTATATTGCTCTGATGCGTATTGAAAATTATCTGTAACAGCAACTCCGTTTGATGTGACCGCCATGGCGAATGTAAAGGCTGCTTTGTGATCTGGGTCTGATTCAATTTCAGGGAACATCCTTTCATTCCCAGCTTTTATGTTGGAAATGAAATCAAACATTGTGACTATTTTGTCTTCGTACCAGCCAATAGCACTTTTGTCGCCGCGCAGTGACGCCTCTGCCTCAGCCGCCATGATCATAACTATTTTGTCAAAGTCGGATTTGATGCTTGGATCTAAAACAACATTTCCCGACTCCTCTTGAAGCATTCTCAAGCCGACAGGAACGCGAATGGTTACAGGTTTGCCTTTGTTGTTGAAGACACGGGTGTCAATAAACTCGTTGTTTTCGTCGATCCTGTGCAGTACGGAGGCTTGAGCCAGCTTCTCGTCAATGCCAACCTGCGATCTGGCAACATTGTTCTTCACCCGTGCAGGGGTGGAAATAAAAGGTTCTATGGAACTTTTTGTTGTTGAGTATTTGAACTCACTTTTAGGGGCGAAAACCGGGTTTTTAGCCATTACCAGTGGTCCGACTTGAACCACAAGATCAGCAGAGATAACTGGCTGTGTTGTCATCCTGTCATAGAAATAAGAATGGCGTTCTGGATCAAACCCAACTTGAACAAACGATGGGTCGCTCATAGCCAGCCTAGCCACTTCAAAAGCCTGATCTGGGCTTGCCTGCCTAAAGTTCCCATCTATCGTTGCAAAAGGCCCCTTTGTGGCCCCAGCGGCGATTCGGGAAGCCACTCTTTCACTAGCAGAAAAGTTTGCATCAGTTACAATAGCTGTGCTTTCGTGAGCTATTGTTCTATTGCTTTGATCGTGAATTGTTGGAATCCAAACACCTTTTTGGGTGTACGCTGGTATATCTAGCCTTAACTTGACCCGAGTGCCTTCAGGTATATTTTTGCCCATGCCCAATTTTGGCAGCTTGTTCGCAGCTAAAGCGCCTTGCATATCATCCATAGAAGCCGGGGCTGGCACAGTTTCATATGGAATGATTGGTTTAAACTCATTAACCAGATTGTCATACTGGTCGTAGGTAACCTCCCCTTCTAATAGATTTTTAGCCGCGTCTGTTAATTTTGATATTCTTTTTGTAACAGAGCGAAAGTCTTGATTGATTCTTTCAACATTGCCTAGATCTGGGGCAATGTATCCTGCGGCCACGCCAGCAGTAGAATATTTATCAACACTCTTAGGGGGAGAGAATGATCTTCTTTGCCTAGAGCCAATCTGCTTAGACTTTTCTTGTGTCTTAATATTATCAAAGATAGCTGCTGCGGAATCAAATCCTTCATCGCTATGCGCCTGACCAAGAGCCTTGAAGAACTTCATAATTCTGTCAAACAGGCTTTTTGGCTTACCCACAACCTTTAGCCGTCCATCAGCATAGGCACGGAACATTTCGGCAACAGCTTCTTCATTGACTAGATCTTGAGCCTGTGCCTCGCTCATACCCTCTCTTGGCGGGTTGAGCCTAATAGCCCTGTCGTGGAAAGTGTAAGCCCTCTTCTCACCAGTGCCGCCCTTAATAGCTACATACTTTGTTTTCTGTGCAGCCTTAACGAGGGTCTTGTACTCAGCATCAGTGAATAGACCAAGTTCACGAAGAGCGTGGATTATCTCGTGGTCAAGGACATTTCTAAGTGAGTGGAAATACTCGTCATCACTCATGTTCGGATCATAGATTGACATAGCCAATCCGATGGATCGCTTATTAGAGTCAAAAACCCCTTCTATGTTAGGGTCTTTTACTCCAGCCTCTCTCTCTATGTAGTCCGAAACCTTTAAAGAGACATCCCCAAGGCCAAGGCCACGCAGATACTTTCTTAACTTTTTGGCGATAGCCCTTCGCTTCTGATTGTACTCAGCGCGATAAGTGGCAGCCTCAGCCTCTTTGGCAATCTTGCTGGCCTGCTCGGCTTCCTCAAGCTCAGTCTGCGCTCTTTCAACAGCCTCTTGTTCTTTGATCTTGGCATCAGCGGCATCTATCTCAGCCTCTGCCTCTGCCAGCATTCTTTTAGGCTCTGCCGCGCTTGCCTCAATTTCTTCTATCTGATTGTTGAGGTTCTGGGCGGCAGCAATGTTGTTGTTCTCAAGTGCCTTGTCGCGAGCTTCAATGGCTGCTTTTTTGGGAGCCTCAATTTGTTCTATGGAACTTTTTGCTTTGTCCCTTTGCTGCTTTTGCTTGTAAAGAGGATCAAGAGTTGGATCTGTGGACAGCTTATATCTGCCCCTGCCAGTGTGCTTTACTACACCTTCACTCTCTAAATCTCTTAATATTTCATCAATGACCTGAGTTGAGTCTGTCTTAGCTGCTCGTTTAAGCTGACCTCTGTTTACCTTCCCACGCTTATCAAGCTCTGCCTTAACATCATCTTTTTGTTTAACTGAAAATATTGGGGCTTTTGGCTTCGGTGCCATACTTGGACGCTGTATACGATCAAACTGAGCCGCTACGTCCTCGCCATACAGTGATACAATCTCTTCTCTCGTCACATCTGCATTAGGATCTATGCCGCTAGATTGACGCGAAGCCTGTATTCTTTGTACATCCTCATTTCTCCATATAGTGGAGCCTAAAGGAATGGGCATAAATGCCCTTTTTGACTCTTTAGCTGCCTCTGCAAGGGCTAAGTTCTTCTGCTCATCAGTAAGGCTTGTATCTGTTACCTCTACCTCTACCTCTGGCGCGGTCTCGTCTGGCTCCGGTGGCATACGAGTGTCGTACCCAACCTTACCTAGAGTTATCCTCTCTCCAGCCCTTTGGCCTTCTTCAATGGCGTCTTCGTCTAATTCGCGCTGGGCCTCTGCTGCTTCTTTCTTTTTTATGTCACCACCGAGAACACCCGTGGCACCCCTTACAGTTCCACCAACCAAGCCAGCGGCTACAGCCACTTCTACATACTCTTTGACGGCATCATCGCTAGTAATGCTTTGACCGGCTTGCAACCTTTCAAGAACCTGTTGCCCAACCTCTGTAGGAACCTCTGCCCCAGCACCAAATGCGGCACTCTTTGACAGGCGAGAGAACATGCCCCCGCCACCAAGCCACTTAGGGCTGATGATCCTGCCTATTAATATTCTGTCAGCAATGAAGTCTAACGATGCCTGTGGTATGGCTGTAAGGGCTGCAACACCCTCATCGACCTGTACTGGACGACCGAACTCTACATCTGCTTCTTTCTGAGCCTCTCGGTTAGCCCCATAGAAAAAGGGAAGGTTCGCAGCCAGACCGCCAGCAACCGTGCCAATAGCAGTGCCTATTACGGGCAGTATGGCCGTTCCTATTTTTGCACCAACAGCAGATCCAGCCAAGGTTGAGCCAAGTTGAGGAACTTGTTCGCCAAGTGTTTCTTTGAAAAACTGGAATCCTGAGCCGATGTCTTTTACATCATCGAGCCTAGTAGCGTTTGCCCCTGACTCCTGAAGTTGCTGCTTGTTTGTCTCTACAATTCCAGAACCGATATCTTTCAAAGCATCTATGCCGGTGCTTTTTCCAATACCCTCAAGCGAGGAGCCGTACATCATTTGTAGAGTGTCTATGCCTGTGCCTACGGCACCAAGAAACCCTCTCTCACCGTCTCCACCGCCGTCATCCACTTGACCGGCGACATCACCAAGCCCAACGAGGACTTCGTTTATCTTTTGTTGTTCCGTTTGGTTCGGAGAGACGCCAGATATGTTGAAGGGGTAAACCTTACCTGACTGTCCTTGGACGTATGTAATAGGCATGTCTACTCCTGAGTGGCTACATCAAACATGCCTAAGCCGCCACCACCCATATTTAATGCTCTTTGCTCCAGCATATCAGCAAGGAAGGCGTTTCTTATATTATCTTGTTCTGTCCCCATGCCATCGGATATTAGTTTTCTCAACTCATTGGCTCGCTGCAACATTTGATTTGCGGTAAACTCAGATCCTTGTTTCTTTTGCAGTTTTGCCTTTGCATTTATCAGATCAGTGATGCCTTCTTGATATCTGTCTTGAGCCTCACGATAAGCGGTCAAGCCGCTAACGCCAGCCTCTCCAACCGCTCCAAGAAGTGTTGGGTCTTTGGATGACATAAGAGCCAGCCCAGCTTGTGCCAAAGCCAAATACTTGTCTGTCTCCCTGTCTTTCTCCAGCTTTGCCTGAAGATCGGCTATTTCTTTCGCAAGGCCAGTTGGCGCTGCTGTGTCTCCGCCACCCTTTGGAGTGTCTTTTTTGTCTGGATCATTTTTAGGTTCAGTCTTTGGCTTTGTAGGGGCATTGCCAAGATCATCGCTATCTCTTTCTTCATCAAGGCTTGCCTGATAATCAGCCCTTTCTCCAAACTCTTCAGCGGACCTATACGCCTCTGCAATGTCCTCGTAAGAAAGCACTGGCCCAGTTCCGCTTTTGTCGCGCAAAGGAATATCACTTTGATCAAATGAAGAGGAGTCAATAGAGCCTTCTTGAGATAAAACGCCACCATCCTCCCCAAGAGCGTCTCTTGCTTCATAGAACTCTGGAGGTACTCCCGCTTTTTTGGCCGCTGCTATCTCTTCTTCTGAGTAGCCGTTCTTTCTCATCAAGTTATAGCCATCACCGCTTCGGTCAACGTCGCCAGCGTAAGCCTCGCCATCATCTTCAGGTAACACGCTGCCTTCAGCCATGGGGGCAGATTTAACATCATCAAATGTCCTGCCCATCATTGTGGGTGGCTCTGGATCATCTGATCCAAAGAGACTGATAGGAGAGCCGGGGGCGTCATCATCAACAGGCAAGCCAAAGATCTCTAGTGGATATTGAGCAAACCTAGATGCCTGATCTGCAAAAGACTGTGAAGCTCTGTCAGATTGGATTCTATCAAACTCCTCTTGAGGAGTTCCTACATCTCTCATCGCTGGGCCAGACGCCTCTGCGGAAGGAAATACAGCTTCTCCAACCGCGCTCAATGCACGACTAGCAAGATTAGGCTCACTGCCACCTGCTAATATCTCTGCAATCTCTGCCTCGTCCTCTGTGCCAGCCGCCCTGATAGCACGAGCCACCTGATCATCAGAGTACCTGTCTCCGTAGTCACGTCCCTGCTCAAAGCCCACGATTGCAGGAATGATATCATCTCTACGCCCCTTGAGATCGAACTCTTCATCAGGGTCCATTCCAAGTGTTTCGCCTAGATACGAGATATAGTTGTCAAAGCTCTCTTCGTTGTCAGACCTTGGGGCGTATCGTGATGTCAGACCGCGCAAAGTGTTAATGCCATACTCATCGCTGTATGTGCCAAGAAGCCTAGCCAATGCCCTCAGACCTTCATCTTCAGAGCCAAACTCTGCGTATCCACCACCTTGGCCTGTCTCTCCGTAGAAGCCAGCACCGGGTCGTATGTTGCCGGGGTTGTTCTGTCGCAAGCCAAGGGGAAGACCGTTAGCCGCTCTTACTACGCCGCCCTCTGCGAATGCCCTATCTTGTCGTTGAGCTAGACCTAACTCAGAGGTTGGGACCATCATGTTAGAAAATCGTGGACCACCTTTACCACCTCGCCTTATTGGGAATGCAGGAAGCACGGCTGGCCTTGCCGAAAAACCGGGCTGCCGCATAAAGGGTGGTATTCTACCCATGAAATCTTGAGTAGGTCTTGCAATCTCATAAGGTGGTCGGGAGAGGTCTGCAATACCGCCTTGCAACGGACCACTTACGTCCACTCCGAAACGATCTTGGGCCATGCCCTCGACCTCATCAAGGAACGGCTCAACACCCTCTGAAACTTTGCCAGAAAGCTCCTGACCAAACTGAGCCAAGCCGCCAGAGCGCATTGGTATTGCATCATCAGTGGGCGCTGGCATTTTTTGTGGGCGCATTGATTGCGGCATGACAGAGCCGATACCACCTTCAGCAACTGCTGCCTGTGGTGCCATGGCCTCAGACATGCCCATAACCCCACTCTGAGGCACACCAGCGGCTGCTATGGCCTCTTCAGCTACCGTAGGTTGGTTTGCAGCCTCACGCTTCATAAAGTCGTCACGGACGCGCTTACGACGCTTGATCTCACTCAATACAAGAAACTGAGGCGCAGACCCAGATGGCATCTGCATCTCTGAAATAAGCTGTTGCTCTGAGAAGTTCTTTAGCTGGTCTTGTACATCAATTATGTTCATTACTGGCCAAGCCCCTTATACAGACCAAGAGCAGATATACCCGTGCCTAGAAGCTGTTGAATCGGGTTGTATGCTTGCATGGTGGTTGTTTCTGTCGAAGGCTGCACAGGAACGCCGCGCAGAACTGAAGACAGGAACTGTAGCTGCTCTCTTGGATAATCTCGCTGCCGGACAAAATCTTGATACGCAAGATCTAGACCAGCCTGATCTCTGCCAGTGACATCCTTGCCTATTTGCTCAAGCAAACGAGCAGACTCAATGTCGCCTTCTCGTGCCAGCCTACCAAGGTCAGCAAGGCCACGAGCCTGACCGCCAGCCAATTCAGCAGCGCCAAGACCTAGTCTTTCTGCATCTGCTCTGGCTGCCCTGTCTCGCTCAAACTGTCCTTGTGCCTCTTGAAATGCCTGTTGCTGCCCCGAAGCCTGTATTTCTGCGAGTTGCCTGTTAAGAGCCTCTCCCGCCATTCCCTCTTGGACTGCGGCTCTGCTGCCGCCAAACGCGCCTTGCCCAACAGCTTCTGCGGCTCTACCCGCCCCCGCCCTTTGAGCGTCCAGAATAGCTCGTTCTTTTTGGACATCTACCACCTGTTGCATGTAAGGGGACATATACTGTGCCGCCGCGTCAGAATCGAACTGACCAGCCTGATAGCCCATGCCCTGAAGAGCGCGGCCAATGCCAGCGGTTGTTGCGCCTTGCGCCATGGGAAGGCCAGCTATGCCAGACCCCGCTATGCCACGCGCTTTTTCTCTGGCGTCTAGCGTATCTTGAGCCTCTCCAGCCAGACGCTGCCCCTGATAAGCCTCATAGTCACGCAGAGACTCACCTTCTGTACGGTCAAGAAGGCGTTCAAAATATGGCCTGACATACTTAGGCAAATTAGACTGAATGACAGTCTGATCCGCTGGTGTTTGTTGCTTACCCTTACCCATTACCTAGCTCCATCCTGTAGGCTATGTATTCAGGCTGCCATCCGTACCTCTGTAGGATTCTGCCCCATGCTTTTCTCCCATATCCCTCTAGGTGCTTACACCCGCAGTCTGTTGCATAATCTTGCAACGTGCTGAGTGCCATAGGCAACCACTTCCTCATCTGAGTGCCGCCGACCCAATCAAGAGCCATGGCCCTTCTTCCGGGGTATTCCATAACCCGGCTTGTTATAGCGGCAACAACCTCTCTGCCATCCATAATTAGCCAAAGCACCAATATACCCTCTTTCAAATCCTTTTTTAGGTCTTCTATCTCAAACTTACCAGAGGATGTAGCAACAGAGTCTTTCAAAACCTTTGTTACATCATCCCAAACAATGTCCACCCCTTCCATGGGGACGGCTGTGATCATCATGCTGGCAGCATCATATCCTGTGGAACTTGGTCAGGCTGCTCTGACATGCCTGTCCTCATTTCTCTAACTCTGTCCATCATCTCATAGAGGGATTTCGCGCCAGCGTCAGTCGATCCGTTGCCCAACCCGCTAACCACATCCGCAGGAACAATAAACTCTCCATCAGATAGGACAACATCTTGCTCTCCTTCAAGCGTGGCTGGAATCATATCGTCCATGCCATCTCCAATGCCCTCTATCATACCCTCTGTGGTCTGTGCGTTGTCATCAAACTCGCCACTGCGTACACGACCAACCAAGTCTTTGAGAGCCTCTTCGCCATATGAAGAGACAAACATAGCCAACGCCCTCTCTGGCTCTGGGCTTGAACCCTTAATGGCGTCAACAGCATTGTTGATGATCTCTTTGTCGTTAGGCTTTGACACCTCGCCACCTTCTGCATAGGTAAAGTACGGCATCTCTGGGTCAATGCCGGGCCTGTAGCCGGGAAGTATTGGGTTTCTCTTGCGCGTTGCTTTGTCTGCTTCAGGGATATCAGGGTAATCATCTGAGGGCATATCCAGACCCTGTGGCTTCATTCCCTCAAGCAAGCCTGTTGTACCTACAGCACTTAAAGCATACGGGTTAGTTGCAGCCTCTTTGAGGCCAGCAAGGCCAGTGCTTTGGATATTAGCTCCAGCAGGAGACTTAAAGAAATCAGTAAATGTGCCGCCTGTAGTTGACGCAGCAGTGGATGCGGGGACCGTAGCAGAAAGATTTGAAATAGACGGAACCCCACCAACAGGAACGGATTGCAGGGCGGTGCCAGTGGTAGACCCTGCTGTAAATGGAGTTGCAACCGTGGCGGCATCAGCGCCCACCGCAGCGGGGCCAGATCCACCGCCGAACATGCCGCCAAGAGCCTTACCACCAAAATAGGACATCATTCCTGTCCCTATGGCTGTGCCAAGATCGTCGCCTTGAGCCAATGACCCCAAGCCAGAGCCAAGAGCGCCGTACAAAAGAGCGTTAGCCCCCAAGCTACCTGCTAA